>Ga0193752_1000140_pt1 | contig 96086 bp, 79 predicted proteins | sample H1c1metaG_FD_144924 | JGI IMG/M metagenome (GOLD analysis project Ga0193752, IMG submission 144924) | Soil microbial communities from a riparian zone of the East river system, Colorado, United States - H1c1 | ecosystem: Environmental > Terrestrial > Soil > Riparian zone | place: USA: East River... | reverse complement strand
GGGGTTGTCCTTGTATAAATTGCATGCTTTAATTATACAAAAATCATACAGCTTTGAAGCTATTAACATTGTGTGTATATTTATACGACGACAGGAGTTTTTTCACAAACTCTCGTTAGGCACAATTAAAATGAATTTCTTTCGATATGGATAATAATACCATTCTAATAACAATCCTAGGCTCTACGCTTTTGTCCGCTATAGTTTCAGGAATTATTGCAATCATTAATTCACAAAGGATGAAGGCTATTGAATTGGAATATGATTATAAAAGATCAATCTTAGATAGAAGAAAAGAAGCCTATTTAGTACTTGAAAAGGCTATAGGAGCAGCTATAAGAAGTTTCCCGATATTAAATAAAAGCGAAATCAATACCGAAAGGCTAAAAAAAAGAATCACAGAATCGAAGCAATGTCGTACAGATTTAGCTAAACCAACAGATTATGCAGTCTGGCTTTCCATAGCAATGCTTCAACATGTCACAAGCCTAATAACAACTTTAGAAAAATATGAGTTAGACTTGGGCGAGATAATCAAAAAGGAATATGTTGAAAAAGAATTAGTAGAATTACAAGAAAGTATAGCCTTGCGAGAATGGGCGATAGAAGTCTTATTAACTCATCATTTCATGGGCGATTTCTTAAAAGATTTAGTGGACTTGGGCAACATAAAGAAGTTTATTAAAGAGCGTAAACGTTCGATGGAGATAATAAAACCTCAATAACTGCCCATACCAGCGGGTTTCGTCCCAGCGGGGTTTTCACAGTTTTCGCCGCTGCCGGTGTTCCCATCCGCAAGCCAACACTCCAAACCCGTGAGTGCCGTGGCGTGGTCTCTGACCAGCCACGAAGAAGCATAAAACTCCCGCCGGAATTTTATACATTAGTAGTATGAACCAATCCTATCCTGAATACTGGCCGCAGTATTTCACTGCTACAATTTATGAGTGGAAACATGTACTGGCTGATGATGATTGTAAGGATATAATTACTGATAGTCTTAGGTTTATGGTTACCAACAAGTGGATCGAATTAAATGCCTTTGTTATCATGAGTAACCACATACATGTGATCTGGCAGCCGCTGTTTGGTTTTAGTCCTGCAAAAATCCATTCTTCATTTATGAAATATACGGCACAACAGTTAAAACGGATATTGGAGAAGCGCAACAATCCATTACTTAGTTCGTTGCTGGTAAATAAGGAAGACCGCATTTACCAGGTTTGGAAACGAAGACCATTAAGTATAGAACTGAGTACACCTGCGGTATTTGATCAGAAGCTGGACTATATACATTACAATCCGGTGAAAGCAGGATTGTGTGTATATCCTGAAGATTATTATTATTCCTCAGCTGCATTTTATCGTAATGGTACGGATAACTTTGGCATGTTAACGCATTATTCAGGTAATTAGAATGGCACCCTGGGTCCGGCTGGTCAGAGACCACGCCGGGGCGTTAGAAATGGGAAAAACCTTTTAATTTAAAAGTGGAAACACTAACCAAGGCAAACAGGCAGGGGCGTTAGGATAGTTAAATGTATTAAATTTGAAAGAGGGAACACCTACGGCGGCGACAATTATTTATGAAAATAACAGACCAGTGTTTAAGAATAATCGACAAAGTAAAAATGATAGATCGGGTTTTACTAATAATTTCGATTGCGGGTTTGTTTATTTCCTGCCTGATAACCCTTGCTTTTGGTGAGCGGACTTTTACTTTGGACAATGAAGCAATTTCGGGTTTTATCTGGTTTTCTATACTTGGCAGCATTTATATTTGTTTATTATCCACTGTCGCTCTAATAATTTCGATATTTATTTACAGATCAGGCAAGAGAGAAATTTGGCCTCATTTCAAGAGGGAAGTTTTTTTGACTCTTGGCTGTGTAGCAAGTTTGACAATTTTACATTTTTCTATATTGATGACACAGTGAAAGTTTTCGTCCCACCGGGTTTCGTATAAAATTTATTCTTAAAAATGAGTTACCGGTATCTACTCAACAATAAATTTGTAACCCCTGCCATGTACGTTAATAAATTTAAAGGAGTTATCATCGCTTAATTTCTTACGTAATTTAGACACCAATACATCAACATTTCTACTGATCACCACTATACCTTCATCTTCCCAAATTTCTTTCATCAGTTTTTCCCTGTCTACGATCTCATTTATATTTTCTGCAAATATTTTTAGAGCTTTAGTTTCTTTTTCCGAAAGCGTAATAGTTTTATGCTCAGTTTTAAGCACATTATCAGTTGTATAAAATCTAAAGTTTCCTAATTGTATATAATTATTATTATCGGTGATTAATGCCGGCTCTTCTTTTTTCCGGAACCTGTCTTTCACATAAAAACCAGCCAAACCCAAAGGAATGATCAACAGCAGCAACCAAAAGAAATTAAACTTATTTTTCTTCAAAAATTCAATTTCAATAACATAACAACCAACCTCCAGCGTACGGCCCCTACAAGGTGCCAGATCACCTGTTTGGCTGTTTATTTCGAATGCAAACACAGTTTCATTTTCTTTACAATTCCTCAAATTCACTATATAATCGTTTGCTAGGGCATTTTTTTGAAATGTTCGTTGAACTAAATTGATGAGTGTGTCTGAAATAAAACCAAAGTCATTTTTAAAGGATACCTGGTAGGTATTTTCATTTAATTTCTTAACAGGCAGCACCCGGGATGAAGAATCTTTAGCTGTAAGCAACAATTGATGCCCCAGGTCACGCAATACAACTTCTATATGCTTCCCGGGAATTTCATCTTTTTTATTGATAAATGCACCGGCAGAGATCAAAATAGCAATTATCATGATTGAAGATCCGAAGAGAATAAATGGCTTCATGTGTGCAAAATAATCTATTAAACCTCAGTTTTCGGCGGTTTTACAAACGTTTTACATATCCTTTACAAGTTTTTACTATTAAAAAGCTTCCCGGTAGTTGACGCCCGATACCTTTACTTTATTGTTTCACCAAATAAAGTATAGCCATGAAAATCTTTAGCCTTGCAATTTTGCTCCTTTCTCAATTTTTATTTGATTCTGACCGGGCGGTAGAACTTCCACAGCCGTCCTCTTGCCTGGCTGGCCAGCCTGTACAGGCAAGAGAGAGAAATGAAGCTACAAACATCGTTTTTAAATCTGCTGATGGCGGACAAACATGGCAGGATATCAGCAAAGGGCTGCCCGAAGATCTGCGGGAAGATGGTATCCGGGGAAATAACATCTTTGCAAATGATAAAGGGCTGTTTTTAAAGGTTGGAAGCGAACTCTATCACAGTACACCAAATGCTACAGCTCCTTTTTGGACCAAAGCGCTTTCTCCTGGCGAAAATTGCAGCATTGCCCCCGGTAAGTCCGGCATATTTGCCTGCAATTACTGGGGTGTAAATTTGAAAACAACAAACGGAACGAGTGTATGGTCGCCGGTATTCGACAATGATCATGAGCCACGAATACGCAGCGTTTTTGAGACTGCCGGTGGTACAATTTTCCTTGGCACCGACAGGGGCCTTTTTAAAACTGATAACAGTGGAAAGACCTGGAAACATGTCTATGCCGGAGCCTATGTAGGGCATTTGGCAGAGTTGAATGGCGTACTGGTGGCGATCGGTATGAAAAGGATAATAAGATCGACCGATAATGGCGAAAATTGGGAGTTTGTGACCAGTGAGGGCGAGGTGGCTTTCGATGTAAAACAGGTCAACGGTGGATTCGCTGCTTTGACTCCCACTTCAGCGAATATCAGGGGGGTGAGTACATCCTACGACGGCGGTAAAACCTGGCAGCCCGGTGATGCCGGCCGCCAGGACAAAGTTGTTATTGATTCAATATTCCGGACCTGGAATGACCGCCCTGAAATGCAACGCTTCCAGACTTCAATTACCCGGGTTGGCGAAGACTTCTTTTGTACTCATCCTGCCGGCATTTTCAAATCATCCGACAAGGGGAAAACATGGAAATTATTACTTCCTTCTGTAAAAGATAAGGTCTTCAATTTATTTGGTTCAGGCAACGTGATCTATGCCATACCCAGCAAGGGCGGATGTTGAAAAATTCAGGTTAACATTCATGCATTGGTTTAAAATTACCGCAGGTGGCGGATATAATTCCTTGTGCCGTCGCAGGTAGTTTGCATGCCGGCGCCTGGTTTTTAACCAACGCCGTATCAGGTGTTGAGTAATAGTTTAGTTAAAGCATTTGCAGAAGCTTACCTATCCAACTTACGAAGAAATAAAATCTTTCAACCTTTTAAAATCGCGGTTGCTTCCGGATTCAAAGAAGTTTTTTACGGCATTGCCTAAGATCTTAAAGATGGTAATAACAGAGAAGTGCTGTGTGGTGGTATAATTTTTCATACATTGGATTTTTCATATCAAAAGTACAAATCCGTTTCACACGCGTCAAGAGCGGTTTTGCTTAATCTTTGGCAGGGTAATTTCCGAAACGGAATAGTTATTTTACGAACTGCCTTTCTGCATTAGTGCGAAACTTGCGGCTTTTTTTATAGTAACGGATCGGGTAAACATCTGGATTTTGCCTGAGCTTACTGATAAAGCTTTTAATAGCCTGCACCACTATGTGGCCGGATTTTTCCTGGTATGAGGTTTTGATCATTGGGTAAAATGTTTATATATTAACTTAACGGCGTACATTTAAAATTATTGTATATGGAATACGCTTTTAAATGTACGCCAGCAGCGAAGCGCTGAAATTTACTTTCCAAGAGAATTTACATCAGGCAATGGAACAAAACAAGATGCAGCGATCCAGCAAAGAATGGCAATAAAAGCAATGGTTTCTGTAGTAGAAATCTCGAGTTGTAAAAATTTTTTCATGATTGGTGTTTTTAAATTGTTTATACAGAATAGACCTGAAGGGAAATCATGAGTTTAAAACCATATCAAGTGTTATGTTTTTTTTAACGAATCTGTAAATCACTTATAGCATGGAGGTAGATCCTGTTATTGACGGTATTACCATTTATCCCATAAAGTCGCTGGATGGAATTTCTTTGCATACAGCCCAGATTGGTAGTGGTGGTAGCCTGTTACACGACAGGGAATTTGCCATCATTGATAGTAATGGAAAGTTTGTAAACGGGAAATCAAATCCGCTGGTGCATCTCCTCAGGTCAAAGGTTGACCTTGAAAGCGAGATCATTTCTTTCAGGCATGAGGCTGAAACAGGTTGGGATCATTTTCATTTGCAAAAAGACAAAACTGCCATTGATGAATATCTTTCATCATTTTTTAAAATGCCTGTAGCGCTGTATAAAAATACAGAAGGTGAATTTTTGGATATACCTGTGCAAAGCGGCGTAACGGTGCTTTCAACAGCAAGCCTGCAGGCTGTCGGCACATGGTTCAATAATATGGATATTGAGGAAACAAGAAAACGTTTCAGGGCCACCATTGAAATAACTGATGTACCTGCGTTTTGGGAAGACAAACTTTTTTTGGAGCAGGGAACAGCAATTGAATTTAAAATAGGCGATACCACATTGCAGGGAATCAGCCCAAGAGCAAGATGTGTGGTACCAACCCGTCACCCCGAAACCGGGGAAGTCATTCATGGCTTTCCAAAATTATTCGCAAAGCAACGCACGGCAAACTTACCTCATTGGTCAACGCTTGATGATTATGGCCACGCTTATTACTTATCTGTTGATTGCTATATACCTCCTTCAGAATTCGGGAAGTGGATCTCCGTTGGCGATGAAGTAAAGATCATCGGCAAAAAAAGCTTAAGCTGAAAAGCACCTTTTAACAAAGCCTTTCCCTATTTATTCTTTTTGGCACCGTATTTGGCTTACTTAAGCTGAACTAAAAAGAATTAAGATGAAAAGGATAATATTAAGTGTGTTTTTTACCATTGCAACATTCGCAATTGTAAACACATCAAAAGCCCAGGTAAGTGTTAATATCAATATTGGTGTACAGCCGGAATGGGGCCCTTCAGGATATGATTATGCGGAATATTATTATATGCCAGACATTGAAACGTATTATTATGTACCGAAAAGGCAGTTCGTATATTTTTCAGGTAACCGGTGGGTCTTTTCAGCATCGTTGCCAGCAATGTATTCAAACTATGATATATACTCGGGATATAAAGTTGTGGTAAATAAGCCCCGTGCTTACAGGTATTTTAATGATCATAGAGTAAGGTATGCACGGTATAAAAATTATAACAACCACCAGGTGATCAATAAGAACAGGCATGATAACGGAAATCACAACGGGTATTATAAAAATAAGGGCAATTACAAAAACAAAGGCAATGGAAAAGGAAGGGGTAATGGCAAAGGCAATTAAATAAATTCAGGCAAGAGAAATGCAAAGGCCACTTTCGGGTGGCTTTTGCATTTTATATAGTACTGCCGGCACAGGAATTTATTTTTACCAACGATTAGATTACTTTCGTTGAAATAATGGATGTACTGTTAGATATATTAAATGAAATGGTGAAGGCTCATCCAACATCAAACTTTTTGAATAGCCTGCACCAGCAATACTGCAACCGTGGAGGTTTAAGTAAAAAACAACTGGAAGGCCTGCACAGCAAAGCAAGTAAAACAAACAATATTTCGCAGGGCAAACTCGCAACTTTAGAAGCCATTATAAAAAAGAAACCAACCCGGGAAAGGGCGGCAGCAACCGTATCAGCTCCATTACCAATAAAGGATGCTGCTTTAGGGAAACAGATCGCTGACATCCTTGAAAAATATCCCCAGCACAAAAGATTACTGTTTCTCAGGTCTAAATTTGATAACAATGAAAATATCTCTGCATTGGAAATTGCAGAGATAGAAAAGTTTGGAAAGTTGCTGTTGAAATGATTTTTTATTTCTTCATGAATACCTGTGCTGCCGCATTGTTCTTTAAAAGAATAACCATTCCTTTATCTTTCAGGTAAACCATTTTACGGGATTCACCTTTTACATTTAAACCATTTTCCGCAGGAGATACAGCAGTAAAATTTCCTCTGCCCTTGCCTTTTAAAAGCAGGGCCGATGTTGCATCATATACGCTTGACATTACAGATGCATCGTTTGAGTTGCCGCAAACCAATATGTCATTTACACCATCAGCATCTATATCATCAACGATCATATCATTAATAGTAGAGAATTGTGCTTTTTCAGGAAATGGAATAAAACGAAAAGTATTGTTGCCTTCGTTCATCAACACGCCCGACTCGAAGAAATTTGTTTTAAAAACTTCCATATTATTCTTTTCAGCCGGGGTCAGGATCTCATCCAAAGTTTTACCGGAGTATTGCCTGTAGCGCACAAATTTTTTACGCATGGATGGAACCTGGTCGATCAACTGATCACGGCTGTAAAGAGGATAGCATTTACCCCATTGGTAAAAACCAAGTATGGCATCATAACTTCCATTGTTATCAAAATCTTTTGCGTAAATGGTGCAGGGTTCATTAATATTCCCCTTTATGTTTGAATTTAAACCACGGTTACCGACAACAAAATCCATCTTGCCATCTTTATCAATATCTTCTGCCTTCATATTATACCACCAGCCGGTCAATGCATCCATGCTGATGATCGTATCTTTTTTTGAAGGCAAAACAATGTGTACTGTGTTTTGCCTTTTTACAAAATGCCCGTTCTCAAAACCAAATATTTGCAGGGGCATCCATTCACCGCTTATTGATAATTCATTTTTTCCATCGCCATCCACATCGGCCCAAACTGCACTGTTAACTATACCTGGCGTAAAAAGATCTTTTGCAACATCAGAAGTTACATCGGTAAAAACCCCTTTGTTATTCTGCAGCAACATGCTCCTGTCGGGCTTTGGAAATTTACCCGGTAAAACATGTCCGCCAACAAAGAGATCCAGGTCACTGTCTCCATCATAATCAAATGCAGCAACGCAGGAGCCGTTAAAACCATCCTGTGGTAAAGCGGTAGATAAAGTGAAATTTCCTTTACTGTCATTTTTATATAACCGGTCCTGGTATAATTTATCACCCTGCGTAAATTCTGCACCGCCGCTTACCACATACAGATCCATATCACCGTCTCCATCAGCGTCAAAGAAAAGGGCGCCCATATCTTCCTGTTTTTTTGCGCCGGTAAATGCAACCTGTTTCTTTTCTGTAAAAGATCCGTTTACATTCTGTATCATCAGCTTTCCTTCAAAACCGGCGGCAGCGCCAATAAAAATATCTTCCAGCTTATCGCCGTTTACATCTGCTTTGGCATAGTAAGGGCCTTTACGGCTGCACTTGTAAGGGATCAGCGGCTCTCTTTTAAAATCAATAAAATCATTTTCAGTTTGAGTGTATTTTAGTTTTCCTTCTGAACTAATGTCTTTAAAGAGGTTATTTGTTTTTGCAGCGATGGTTGTGTTGCCGCTTACAGCGTTTGATTCATACAGCGTCAAAACCTGGTCGGCTTTTATATTTTCAAGTATGATCTTCTTCTGGTTTGGAAAGGTAATTTCAATTTTGGCAATTTGTGTTTCTTCCCCGGTTCCAAAATGAAGCACATGCTCCATGCTTGATAAAAAACCGCGGTGCGGATGATAATGCTGAACCTGTACCTGCCCTTTTGAGTTGGTAAGTTTTACAGTTGCGCCATAAACTTCTTCCGCAGATCCGGGGGTTTTATAAAAGCGGAACCTTACAAAATGAGAAGAGGGGTTTAGCTCCCGTATATTGTTTTTTAAAACGTAAGCAACACCATCAACATTATTTACAACAAGGTCCAGGTCTCCATCATTATCAAGATCAGCATAAGCCGCTCCACTCGAAAAGGAAGGAAGTTCATCGCTCCAGGTATTTCTGTAGTTATCAAGTTTTAAACTACCATTATTGTGATAAAAATAATTTTTAACCGGTACCTGCGGCATGCTTTGTAGCCATTTATTCAGATCAACAGTCTTGCCTGTTTGCATAACATTGATAACAGAATCGAGCACAAAAACCTTATAGTCCCAATCGGTCATATCTCTTTTCAATCCATTGGTAACATACATGTCTTTCCAGCCATCATTATCAAAATCAACAACAAGTGGTGCCCAGCTCCAATCGCTTTCGGCAACGCCGGAATAATTTGCAATTTCGCTGAATGTGCCATTACCATTATTTAACTGCAGGCTGTTGTGCGGATATTGATAATACAAACCATATTTAAGCAACAACTGAAACCTGTCGTAGTTTTGATTTACAGCAAATAATTGCTTTTGCCTTACGGGGTCTTCCACAGCCATATCTACCACAAAAATATCTTCCAGGCCATCGTTGTTAAGATCACCTATATCAGATCCCATTGATGAAAAACTTACATGCCCGATCTGTGCCTGTAACTTATCAGTAAAAGTTCCGTTGCCATTATTTATAAAGAGATTATCAGGTTTATTAAAATCGTTGGCAACGTAAATATCAGGCCAGCCATCGGCATTGATATCAGCAATAGATGCGCTTAATCCAAACGCATGTGTAATGAGCCCGGCTTTTTTTGTAACATCAATAAACTTACCATTCCTGTTTTCAAACAGCCTGTCGCTTACATACACCGTATTGGTATCTGCAGCGTAAACCTGTTTTCCATTTACAATAGTAGCAGGAATGGTCATTGATTTGGTGAAATCTATTGGCTGGTTAACAAAGAAAATATCTTTATCTCCATCGCGGTCGTAATCAAAAAAGTAAGACTGGAGGCTATAGCTCGATTCATCAAGCCCATATTCTGCCGCACGATCGGTAAATGTGTTGTTCTTATTGTTGATATAAAGAATTTTTTTACGCAGGTTCGGGTCTTTATATCCCGACTTGCAAATAAAGATGTCGAGATATCCATCGTTGTTGATATCTATCATACTTACACCTGTTCTTAATCCTATAGCATCACCTACACCAGCAGTTTCTGTTATATCCTGATATTTAAAATTCCCCAGGTTTAAATACAGTTTATTACTACCCAGTGTTGAGTTAAAGTATATATCAGGCAAGCCGTCATTATTAATATCGCCTACAGCTACACCCGCACCTGCATACAGGTTATCATATATATACAGGAACATCTTTTCCGTTTCAAAAATGTTGTTTGTAAAACTGATCCCGGTTTCACTTTGGGGTAAAGAAGTAAATATTTTTACGGCATTCTGCTGTTGTGCAGTTGCGGTAACGGAAATAATTATAACCGATAGAATTAAAAATGAACAATGCTTGATAATTGACATGCGTAGTTTTATTTAATTGCTGCAGGATATAATATTTTTAAAACATTATTCCCTACATCTTTGCCTTGTGTAATGCTGATACGGGCAGTTTCGGGATAATGGATACCGCCATAAACCCGGCTCATGGAAGATTCTTTTGCTGCTTCGTAAAAAGATTTAAAGCTCCTGGCATTGTTCCCAAACGGAATTTCTGTTTCATCAGTAAATGCGTAATTATCGCCAAATAAACCGGTAAGTACTGTGGCTGCGGCATTTGAAATAACCGCATGGCCACTTGTAAACTCGGGGAATGGTGGCGTTTGAATATAAGGCTGCCAGTTCTTGTCAACATGGTCATTGATCACAGTTATGGGCCTCACAAGATTGGTTTTGAATTTTTCATCCCAACAGGCGATGAAACCATCAAACAAAGCAATAGCTGTAAGCGCATATGCAAGTGAAGAACGGCTAACCGTTTCGTTTTTTGACTGGCATGCGTGTTTGGTTATCATTAGCCAATGCCCGCCCGGAGAAATTTTATGAACAAAATAATTGAGATGGCCCACATTAACAGACACATTCGGATTGTCGTCCCAATATTTTGCGGTGGCTTTTTGTGTGGTATCCAGGTTTTTACCAATTGTATATACTTCCATCATTGTTTTATAAAAAGGGGAATTTTTTTTAAGACTAAAAGGAAGTTTTTCCACTGGTGAAAACTGTGATGGAGAGCTCAATGTAAATGTCCTGATGGTATTCCAATGCGGCTCAATGGCCTGTGCATAATCGGCTGGCGTAGGCTGCCAGGTACCTGCTTCCTGCGAAACAGTAAATCTTGGTAAACCCCTTGATTGATTATAGTTATCTCTTTTAACCCAGGCGATAACACTATCAGCAACTAATTTGCCATACAGCATAGAAGCTTTTATCATTTCTGCATTACCTCCTTTGAATAAAAGGGAGTCAATATATTTCTGGCGCCAGCCTTCCATTTTATACTCCGACCCAACCAGGGCCTCCCCGGTGTAGGAAAATGAAATTGTTGCAGCAATAAAGTTATCTATCTTACTATTTGCGGGAGGAGCCGGTAATTTGCTAAGTCCATTCAGTTTGCCTGAAAAAGAATTAAGGGCCGGGTCATCAAGCCTGATGCATTCGTAAAATGCAATATTTGCATAGGCATAAATACGGCTTGCTACCGGAGGGGAAAAAAAATCAACCATTACAGTGTTGATCAAAAGAGAATTTAAATCGTGTAATGTGCTTGCTTTATCCTGGGCTTTTGTAATTTGAAAAGAGCTTCCCCAAAAAATTAAAGCCAAAATGACTGCTTTTATTATGGACACCTGTCTGATCATTATTTTTAAATTTGATAAAAAATCTTATCAAATTTAAAAGAAATTAGCCGTCTTACTCAACATATAAATAAAACAACTGGTTAAATACCTGTAAAACAGGCTGGAAGACGATCAGGAAGCCAGTAAAGCTTCTTCTTTTTTTAATTGCCTGTCGAAAATAAATGTACCCAATGGAATGATGGCTGCAGCGAATGCTTTAACAAACCATAGAAAATTTTTCTTTAAACTGCCCATTACTTCAAAAGCAAAATAGATAAAAGCTATAAATAGTATTCCATGCGCCCATCCTGTATACTTTACAGCTTCTGGAATTTGCATAAAATATTTAAGCGGCATAGCAATTAGCAATAATACCAAAAACGAAATGCCTTCTGCAATGCCGATCATTCTGAAACGGTGCAGCAGTTTTTGTTTGTTATTTTTTTCCATCTTCGTATTTCCCTTTAGGGGTTAGGGTGCTTAATAATTTACAACTTGCTCAACAATGGTTTCGGGAATTTCCCGCCATTCATATTGCTGGTTTCTTAATTGGGGGATAAAGCCGGCTTCTTTAATTGATTGCTGAATGGTTTTATAAGTAAAACGATGCGGCGCCCCTGCAGCACTCACTACATTTTCTTCTATCATGATGCTGCCAAAATCATTGGCGCCTGCGTTCAAACAAATTTGCGCAACCTGTTTACCCACGGTTAACCAGCTTGCCTGTATGTTTAAAATATTGGGCAACATAATTCTGCTCATGGCGATCATGCGGATATATTCTTCTGCCGTAGTTAAATTATGTACGCCACGTATTTTTGCCAGCAGCGTATCCACATCCTGGAAGGTCCAGGGAATGAATGCCAGGAAACCCTTTGCATCAGCAGGTTTGCGGCTTTGCACTTCTCTTATTTTTACCAGATGCTCAAAGCGTTCCTGCAGGGTTTCCACATGGCCAAACATCATGGTGGCCGATGTGGTTATGTTCAGTTTATGAGCCTCAAGCATAATATCCAGCCATTCCTGTGCACCACATTTTCCTTTGCTAATTAAGCGTCTTACACGGTCGGTTAAAATTTCAGCTCCGGCACCAGGCAGGCTGTCCATGCCGGCTTCTTTTAAAGCCATCAGCACTTCCCGGTGTGTGCTTTTCTCCAGTTTGGTAATGTGTGCAACTTCGGGCGGCCCCAGTGTATGCAGTTTAATATTGGGGTAAAGCGATTTAAGTTCCTTAAAAAGATTCACATAAAAACTCAAACCAAGTTCCGGGTGATGGCCCCCTTGCAACAACAGCTGGTCGCCACCATACTTTATGGTTTCCTCGATCTTTGTTTTGTATGTTTCTATATCGGTTATGTAAGCTTCTGCATGGCCGGGTATGCGGTAAAAATTACAGAATTTGCAATTGGCTATACACACATTGGTTGTGTTCACGTTCCGGTCTATCTGCCAGGTAACTTTACCATGCGGTACCTGTTTCTTTCTTAACTCATCAGCTACGAACATTAATTCAGTTAAAGCTGCATTTTCAAATAAGTATATACCTTCTTCTACAGTTAAAAATTCAAAATTTATCGCTTTATGATACAGGTCATTTAGTTCCATGCTTCCTCCATTTGTTTATAAACAACAAAAGTACATCTTTGGAAAAGGAGTAGTAAAAATTATCCTGTACAAAAAAATATTATAAAATAATTGGTAGTATCGGTTTTTAGAGCTAGGTTTATTTTATAAAAGAAAACCGGCCTCATTACCCTTTTGTTTTTGTAATCCAATTTTTTCCCCTGGGAAGCCAGTATCAAGCAAGCATCAGAAAAGTCTATTAATGCCAAGGCAACATTTTGTTGCATTTGTAATGTTTTGTTTATACTAAACTGATACCCCATGAATCTTATCCGGCTCTTTATTGCTAGCCTCAACAGTTGTTTTTCGCTTTTTTGCGAAACTGTTCCCCATGTTGTGTATCATCTTAGTCCTGATTACCGGGATTTTCACAGGTACCCGGCTCAGCATAATGGGCTGATGCATGCATTAATGCTTTCAAAATATTCACTTATTACAAAAAAGAGTACAGTTATTGGCAAAACCTATACAGATAAAAAACTTAAATCATTTGAACAAATCTGTTATGTAAGTTTATACTGTAATCCGGTTAAACTGAATACAGGAAGCTAAACAGTTTTTCAGAGCACTGCTGCTAAAACAACTTTTATGAGTCTTGCCCGGCCCTTCATAATATTCCTTATAATATGCTTGTCGCAGCACTGTGCTGCACAATCAGGGGCAAATAGTCTTCCCAATACCGGTTCCATTGATACATTATTACCAGGCATTAAAAAGCAGGAACAGAATAGTAAATACAAAAATGACCTTGTTAAACCACTTGCCGATATTGTAAAGTCGCAATCCCTGGATATTACGGCTGCGGCTACAAAGCTGCAATCAGGTGTAAATAATATCGATTCCGTGATAGAAGCTAAATTTCAAAAAGTATCGTCTTCGATAATTAATAATGTAAAGACAAGTATTTCCAGTTCGCTGGCGAATATAAAAAAGAACGGGCAACTGCTTCCTTCAATGCCGAAAATTGAAAGCAGCAAAATAGCCATGCTTAAGAAATTCAAGATCGGGTCAGCTTTATATAGTAGTGAAGCCAGTCAATGGGAAACAGTTTCAGGTAAAAGTATTTTCCTGCAAAATAATCTTGCTGCAAGTGTAACGGCTGCAGGCATTCCAGTAACCGCAACGGCACTATATGTAAACAATTTTTTTGAAAATGGCAATATTAACAGGTTCACATACAAGATCAATTATAATAAAAATGATTTCCTTGAAAAATTAGGGATCAATAAAACAGACCTGAAAGCAAAAATGCAGGCCCAGGTCAATTTTAAAGAGCAGGTTAATTACAAGGATATTATAAGCAAATCATTTTCGAACATACCTGAGATCAATAATGTGATAGGAAACACAGGATGTAAATGGGATCACCTGCTGGAAATGCCGATGAATGAATTTCAAAAGCTATACAATAAAGATATTCTTAAGTCGAAACTGGCAGATGTAGAAAAGCTTAAAACTTATTACCTGGATTATGCTAAAAAAAATAAAGACTCCATCATTTTAGAAAAAGCCAATTGGGCAGATAGCCAAATGGTGAAATTAAAAAAAGAATCGGAACTATACGACAAACTGATAGCTATAAAAAAACAGGCAGAAAAACTTTATTCGAAAATACTGGTGTTAAAAAAAATGTATGATGAGAAAGCAAAGGTTTTGCTGGACGGATATGATGTGGTTAAAGATGTGATCAAAAATAACCGGGATCTAAGCGGGCTTCAAAAATTCATGTTGAAGGTAAAAGGATTGAATATTGGCCAGCATACCCTTAGCACAGGCAACCTGATGCTGCAAAATTATCTTCAGAGCGGTATTAGTTTCGAATATGAAACAGACAAAGCCTATCTCCTGGTAACCGCAGGTTCTCAACAAAGAATGGAAACCCCCGGAAATTACTTTCAGCAAAGCTCCAATATTCAAAACGGTGTATCTGAATACTACCAGTTCAATAACAGGTATAAGCTTACCGGTATAAGCCTTGGCAGGGGAAACAAAGAGCGGAACTATTACCAGGTTGGGATAATGAATTTCAAAAAAATTGATAATGGCCAGCAACCTGCTTTATTTGCAAAAACAGTAAATGTTTTTACTGTCGGCAACAAGTTTGCTACCCTTGGCGGCCAAAAACTTTCTATTGATCTTTCGAAAAGCACAGTAAGCGAACAAAAAAATATTCCGACAACTAATCCTCCGCCCAAAAGCTATAACGATGATTTTACCGGGACCCTTGCTGCAGAAGTGAAATATGAATTTGTGAATAAGGCCACGCAGGAAATGCAAAAATTCAGGTTCTTTTACAGCGGTAAGGCTTATAACAATCCTGGCTTAAACGGTGGTATTGCCAGGCCGGGTATACAGTTTGATCACAGCCTCAATAAAAAATTCAATAAACGCATCCAGGCCAATAACCAGTTCTCTTATTATTCATTCAAGTATGGCAACAGTGTATCTCTTAAAGGGATCCGTGACAGGATCAATGTTACTTATAATCTTAAAAAAATGCGGGTCGGGGTATTGCTCAACGGAAGCTATCTTAACCAATTACAATACAATCCCGAATATGTTTTAAAAACACAGTCGCTTGATGTGTTGACTACAGCACAAACGAGAAAGCGCCTTGGAAGTTTCTTTATTAATGTGAATGCCGGACTTGGTTACGGCTACAATCAACAGCAATCTTTCAATAAGTTAAAAAGCTGGTCTTTCTATGCCAATACCGGTATCGCATTCAAGGGATTTATGCTGAATGTTGATATTGACAGGTTCAATACCCGCAATACAGAGATTTTTTCTACAGACAGCACGATCCTGGTAATGGTTTCATCGCTGAACCTGCAGGGCTCACTTTCCTATTCCAGTAAAAAAGGTGACCTGTTTCAACTGGGGGTTTTGTATAAAGTATTGGATAATAATGCCAGCCAGTTCTACATTTCAGGGGATCTTGAATGGAAGCTGTTTAAAAGATTTTCCATTGCAGCAAATATGAACTTACCACTGGCTTCGCCAACAAACACATTTTTTATGAACAACACGTTTAATTCTAAACTCATCTATAATATAAAGGGACATGAATAATAAAAAATATCTGATAACCGCATTATTCTCTCTGGCTGTTCTGTACACAACTGCACAGGTAAGGTTTTCCGCTAACCCTGTTGCTATAAGCAGAAATGCTGATGCACTTTTAAGCGCAACAGCAACAAATTTATCGCAACGGCCTGTGCCTGGAGAAATAAGTATCAAAGTAACCGAGGAAGGAACATCTCTGGCAGTGCTGACTGTTTACCTTACAAAGGTTAGGCTGTTGCCAGGCGCCAATAATATCAGCCGTTTCAGGGAAAACGCTAACCGGATATTTTATGATAATGAGTTGAGTAATATTATGCGGAATACCGGCACATTTGCCCCGGCCAGTTATTCTATATGTTTTCAATTTATTCCCGACGATAAAACACTACCGGAAATTGAAACAGAGCATTGCGTTTTTACTATCGTTACGCCAAAGACCCCTTTAACACTGATCCAGCCTGTTGATACCATTTGTGATTTTAAACCCGGATTTATATGGATGGGCCGAAAAGCAATATCGGGAAGTGTGGCCTTTAAAGTGGTCTGTGTTCAGGTTGGTAAAGATCAATCTCCCGAAGAGGCGCTGCAGAATAACCCTCCTGTTATTAACCAGCTTTTGTACCAGCAGACTAACCGGATGAATTTTCCAGGTGGCACGGCTGCTCTTAAAGAGGGTAAACAATATGCCTGGCAGGTATTTGAGGTAGCTGGTAAAAATGTTTTAAACAGCTCAGAGGTATTTTCTTTTGTGCCGGGCTGTAAAACAAATGCAGAAAACAGTGTTGAAAGTTTTGCAGAGATAAAAACATACTATACCGGGCGTAAATATTATTTCACTTCTTCAGTCAATTTTTCATTCAATAATCCATACGCAGAAAAAAAGCTGCTATACAGTATCACTCATGTAGCCACACAAAAAAAACTGGGCAATTTGCCTGAAGTTAAAATGAGCAAGGGTTTAAATAAGATACAACTGAATACAGAAGATATAAAAGGCCTGCAGAAGAATGAACAGTATAAAATAGAAGTGTATAACCTGGCAACGACAACGCACTATATAAATTTTATAATTAAAGAATGATAAAAATAAAATGGATACTGGTGGCAACAGGCTTTATGGGTTTATGCCACAGTTGTAATTCGAAAAAGAAGCTCCCTGTTTTAACTGCTGATTTTGAACTGGGTAAAATTAAAATGATCAGCAGTGTGAAGGAGCAGCCGGAAGGGCATGAACTGACCATGATCACAAAATTTGAATTGAAGAAAGATAACCTGGGGCCGGAGCTCAATACTTATTTTCAATATCACCTGGGAGATAAAATAAAACTGGTGATAGGCAATGATACAATAAAACCTGCTTTGTCATATTATGTTCCGATGGTGAATGAACTGGAAAAGGAAATTGATTGCAAGTACATACTACAGGCAAAAGATCTTGATAAACCAAAGCGGGTGATTATTCATGATTCGATCCTTGATTTTAATAAAGTAGATATTTCTTTAAAATAGACCTGTCGTTATGAGAAAAAAAAATAAGCTTACAGCATTTGCACTTTTAGCTATCCATGGCCTTTCGGTTTTTTGCCCGGGCATCAGTTATGCACTTACCAGTGGCCCCAAGGCCCCGGAGGCCAGCCAGTTTCAGGCAGCTTCTATCAGTAACCTGGTAGATCCTTTTTCGGGAGACTTTAGTTATAATATACCGCTGTTGGATGTGGACGGTTATCCTATCAATATTGCTTACAACAGCGGGGGATCAATGGATGATGAAGCCAGTTGGGTTGGATATGGATGGAATATTAATCCCGGCAGTATATCACGTGTAATGAAAGGGATACCCGATGATTTTAATGGAACTGATTCGATAAGCAAGGATTATAATATACGGCCCGATATTACCGCCGGTATAAATTTTAATGCGGGTTTAGAGATAATCGGGTTCGATTTTATTGGTGCCAATGCTTCTGCAGATATATTCTATAATAACTATCGTGGACTTGGGGTTGAGATCGGGGCAGGAATATCTGCAACTTTAAGTACCTCCAAACATGTTTCGGGTGAATATACAGGAGGCTTATCGGCAGGAGCTAACCTGGGAATAACTTCCAATTCACAAACAGGTGCTGACTTTAATTTCGGCATTAGCCTGGGAACAAGTTTAAAAAACAAAGAAGGGCAAACGGGTGCATTGGGCCTTAAATTCGGCGGTAGCATTAATTCAAGGGCAGGCTTAAAATCAACAACCCTAAGTGGGTCTTTTAATACAAGCAAAGGCGAAAGCCGGGAAGCAGAAACAAAACGGGAAGCGGACAATATTGCGAATAAGACACATGTTAAAGCACCCGGGGAAACAGATAATGTCAGCTATCCTTTAGGTTCTGTAACTACCAATTACGGCATGGCCTTTAATCCTACTATTACCATGCCTATGGAAAATGAATCCTATAGTTTGTCTCCACAGATCGGGCCCGAGTTTTGGGGGTTGCAACTTAACCTGCAGGCCACCGCACATTATACCAGGCAAAAACTAAAAACAAAGCATAAAGATTTCCCTGCCTATGGTTTTTTGCATTGTAACCAGGGGCGTACCGACCCGAATGCATTGCTGGATTTTAACCGGGAAAAGGATGTGCCTTATACGGATAATACGCCCACACTAGCCGTGCCTTATGTAACCCAGGATATTTTTACGGCCACCAGCCAGTTTGGTTCCAGCCAGTTCAAGGCATTTTCAAATAGCAGCGGTGTATTTTTTGATAATAATGGTTCAAATACCAGTAATGCCTTTTCGCTGGGACTTGAGTTTGGAGCAGGAGGCGGAATAAAGGCTGGTGGAGATCTGAGCTTTAACGGATCTAACACGGTTACCAGAAAATGGACCGGGAATAATGATTTTTTAAACAATGGAGATTTTAGCCCTGCTACCGGTGTAGATGGAGAAGATGTTTATTTTAAACTGGTGGGAGAACGGTCGAGCGCCAATAAAAATTACCTTACCAGGATAGCTGACCGGGAGCCGGTAAAAATAAAAACCAATGCGGTAAGCGATGATGCCAAGGCTTTTTCAACTTTGGAGAGTAATAACAAATCGTACCCGGTAAATTCAAAACTTGCACGGAATATCAGGGAACCAAAGGGAGAAGTTTTTTCGCCCCTGACAGCGGATAGGGCCAGCAGCTTTGCACTTGACAAAGAAATAAAGAACTATACACTTGCCACGCTTACTTCTACAGTAACCTGCAGCAATGGTGTATTTGGTAGTTTTCAACCGCTTGCCAGGGTAAATGAAACCCATAAAACCCATCATTTTTCTGAGATAACCGTTATAAAAAATGATGGTATGCGCCTTGTTTACGGCGTACCGGTTTATAATAACGAACAGACAGATATCACTTTTAATACCGGAACCTTAGCGCCTGACCAGGATAATTTTGTGAATTATTCTGATAATGATAATTCGACCAATAACACCAGGGGAGTTGACTATTATTTCTCAAAAGAGAATGTGCCGGCATATGCTACGAGCTTTTTACTAAGCGGGGTTTGTTCATCAGACTACCTTGACATTACAGGTAATGGAATAAGTAATGATGACCTGGGCTCTGCAGTAAAATTTAATTATACCCGGGTAAATGCGGCTTACAAATGGCGTACACCCAACGGAAAGGATGGTAATTCAAGGTATGCAAATTTTAATATGGGACTTATCACTACTACCGATGATAATAAAGCATCCCTTTCTTATGGTACTAGGGAATTATGGTACACCAACTCCATTGAGTCAAAGAACATGATTGCCGTTTTCAGGCTTGCAGACCGCAATGATGGTTATGGGTATAACCAGGATGGTACAAGAGATAACAGTTCAAAACAAAAATGTCTTAAAAGAATTGACCTGTACACCAAAGCTGAACTTCTTAATAATCCTACTAACCCGGTACCGGTAAAATCTGTTCATTTTGAATATGATTATTCTCTATTCCCTGGTATACCAAACTATCATAATCCGGAGGATCCGGGCGATGTCGGCAAAGGAAAATTAACCCTTAAATCTATTTATTTCACTTACGGTAAAAGTACCAGCGGAGAAGAGAACAGGTATTATTTTAAATACAATGCAAGCGGCAGTTTTGAATACCAGCAGTATGACCGCTGGGGAAACTATAAAGACAAAGAGCTTAATAATTCAATTGCAAAAGTTAACCTTGATAACAATGATTTTCCATACAGCATACAGGATGAAACCAAAGCAAATGAAGCCGCTGCTAAATGGCAGCTATCCGAAATTGAGCTCCCATCGGGCGGTAAAATAGAAGTGAATTATGAAAGCGATGATTATGCATTTGTACAGAATAAACGTGCCATGCGTATGTCGAGTATTGTTGGGTATGGATCCTATGAGAATTACGATAATTACCAGAAAACTGATAAGGTATTTATACAATTGCCTGAGGCAACAACCGATAGTAAAATAAAATGGCAATATTTTGAAGGGGTTGACCAGCTTTATTTTAAAACCATGATAGACCTTAATAACAAGGGAAAGAGTGAACTGGTAAGTGGATATGCAAAAATAAAAAGTGTTAAAACAGCCACAAATCACCCGGATGTTGCAGAAGTTACGCTTGAGAAGCGAGGCGATTTCCATCCCATTGCTGCTGCTTCCTGGCAATTTATGCGCAATAGTACCCCGGAACTGGCCTACCCGTATTCTGTTAACCGGGATCTTAGTCCTCTTGGTTTTGTGAAAGCTCTTGTTGCAGCCATTGGCAACGTGTCGGAACTGCTAACCCCATTTGAAGAAAAAGCCATGTTTATGAAATTTGGCTCACATATCATACCCGAAAAGGGTTTTGCACGTATTGGAACCAACTACAAAAAATACGGTGGCGGCAGCAGGGTTAATAAAATAATAATGAATGATGTGTGGGACGAAATGGTAAATGGTAACGGACAGCCAACCCGAATGGGAATGATGTTTGAATACACAAAAAAGTATAAAACACCGGATGGCATAGAAAAAATAATTTCCAGCGGCGTTGCTTCCTACGAGCCAATGGCTGGCAGCGAAGAAAATCCTTTTAAACAACCCATACCTTACCAACAGAAACAGCATTTAACCAGCAATATTTTTACTGTTGATGAACCGCTTGGAGAATCTTATTTCCCCGCTGCTTCGGTAGGTTATAGCGAGGTAACTATTAAAAATCTGGATGCCGGAGGTGATCCTGTTAGCAATGGATACAGCCTCAAGAAATTTTATACGGCCAAAGATTTTCCAACTTTTGTTCGTAGAACCGACCTCTCTAAAAACAAATATGGCCAGGCTTCTATTTTCGGCATCTTTAATATAGACCAGGCAAACAGTGTTGTTCTGTCGCAGGGATTTTTTGTGGAAACGAACGACATGCATGGCAAACAATTGTCTGATGAAACTTTTGATGGTTCAGGTAAACTGCTGTCGGGTAGTTACTACCATTATAAATCCACCGGTAACGAACAACTTGCATTGGATAACAATGCCCTTACGCTGCGGCCAGATGGAACGGTACAGAATGACCTGATCGGCCAGGAATTCGAAATTTTTCATGATATGCGTGAACAGGTTACAGATAATATCGGCATTAATCTTAGCCTTAATCTTGATGTGATCATGTTCACTTTTATAACAGTTCCTATACCTACTATAATTCCCATTTTTCAATCTTCTTCCTCGGCTTACGAGGCTGCATCTACTATTAAAGTAATAAGTCACTATGCTATTGCAGATAAGGTAACCACTATCGAAAATGGCAGCACCATGACCAGTGAAAACATTTTGTGGGATGCCCTAACAGGTGAAGTGCTGCTTACCAAAACACAAAATGGTTTTGATGACCCGCTTTACAATTTTTCGTTGCCGGCTTATATGGTAAATGAGTATGAAAAAGGAATGGGAGCAGCTTACCGGAATACCGGAATTGTTTTCAAAGATATTGCTGTTAACACTTCGGGACAAGCACCTACAATTAATGCATTCCTGGTGCCCGGCGATGAATTGGGTATAGTAAGTTCAACTTCGGGAGAAAGGGTCTGGGTAATGGATGTGAATCAAATCCCAGCAAATCCACCGGATTTGAGATTGATAAGAAAAGATGGTTCGATTTACAGCAGCAGTTCAACCAGTCTTGTTGTTTTACGTTCTGGTAGCCGTAATCTGATGGGTGCAAGCACGTATTCGGTAGTTAGCTTAAAAAATCCTATCAGCAACGGGCGTATTAATATAAGTCAGCCTACAGAAATCCTGAGCACATCTGCAGGTACTTTCTCTGATGAATGGACTGCTGCAACACAATATATTCAATGTGCTAACCCATTGGTTGGAGGTAAAGGAGATAAGGTCAATATGATCAACAAAGTGCTTAACGGTGCCGGTAATAATAAAGATTTTAAACCGATCAGCATAAAAGACCTGGTGAATACAAAAAAATCTGCCACCAATTCAAATTTAACATGTGATGCCTGTTCAGATTTGAGCGATTATAGTATTACCTATGTTCCCGGTCCGCCAAATACTATCTGCGTGAGAGTAAAATATAATTGCTTAAATCTTATTCCGGAAAACACAAGGGTTGTTTTTAACCTGGAGGCGACAAATTATACCAACAATTCATTCGGTGTTGTAGAACTAACCAGGAATAATCCCGACCAAACTATTTGTTTTCCGGCACCCGGCACGGGTTATCAAGTTAGTTTATTAGATTGGTATTGCATCACAAAAAATGAGAACTGCGGCGATATTTGCACCAATATCACTAATGCATTTGATATCAGAACATCATGGACAGATGGGAGTGTTGTGGGTTTACCGGGTAATACTTGCGGAGACCCACATAAAGGAAATATAGTTGTACGCTATAATTGTACTGCGCCATTCCCAGCCAATACCACAGTAAAGTTTACTTTTTCGGCTAATTGTACGCCTGCCGTGGTTCAATCGGTAGAGCTCAACAGCAGCAATCCTGATGGAGTGGTTTGTTTTCCCTTTCCCCCTGTATATGCAGGTTCAGCCTGTCCAACAGTAACACTGGTTAGTACAGAATGTATTACAGGTCCAGGTTGTTGTCCCAACCCTCTCAATCAAAAATTCAACCCTTATTATACCGGTTTAAAAGGAAACTGGCGTGGTAAGGAAAGTTATGTGTATACAACAGAACGTGATCCAAGAGTTGAGACAGGCAATGCTGCTAAATTGCCAACCAATTTGCGTAAGGGAGGAATATTTACAGCATTTACTTCTTTTTATAAAGTGGAGAACGGCAAGTTTGTCAATCATGATGCTGGTTTAAATGATCCAAATATTCCCCCTGTTGATAAAAGATGGATAGCGTCTGCTACCGTTACTAAAGTAAATAACAAAGGACAGGAAGTAGAAAACCGTGATGCCCTTGGTAAATACAGTGCAGCACAGTTTGGGTTTAATGAACTGGTGGCTACCGCTGTAAGCAGTAATGCACGTAATAATGAAATTGGATACGATGGTTTTGAAGACTATGCTTATAATGCTTCCTGTGGCGCTGCAGAAACCAATTGTAACGAAGATGGCCATTTTAATTTTAAGAAACAACTTGGTATTGCAAATGGTTCAGGCTTTGCACTCAGCACTGCAGAATCACATACGGGTAAATATTCTGTAATGGTTAACGGAAATGGCGATGTTTCTTTCACAAAACGCAGTATAGTAAATACCCTTGACGACCCACTGTTAAAGTATGACTTCAACAGTAACAAAGAAGCAATATTGAAAGAAGGCGGTATGCTGTATGATTTCAGGCCACTGGTGGGTAAAAAATATATAATAAGCGGATGGATAAAAGGTGATGTTGCATCGGAAGCAGACCCTGAAAATGCCGATAAAGCAAAAATTGTTGTGGAAAGTTTTGCAGGTACCGGCCCCGGCGGTCCAAGCACCATACCCTACACTGCCATTGCTGTAAAAGCGGGGCCTAAAGTAGAAGGCTGGACAAGGGTAATGACAACCTTTGAATTACCTGCGGGGCAAAGTATCGCCGGTGTGTTCATAAGGCTTGTAGGAGGAAGTTCCGTAAGCTACTTTGATGATATACGGATACATCCATATGATGGCAACATGAAATCCTTTGCTTACGATTATCGTACTTCCAGGCTGATGGCCGAACTGGATGAGAACAATTATGCCACTTTCTATGAGTACGATGATGAAGGGCAATTGCTTCGTAATAAAAAAGAAACAGCAAAAGGCATTGTTACATTGAAAGAAACAAGGAGCAGGGTACATAAGAAACCATAAAAAATGGAAACACAATTTATTCTAAGTATAAGTAAGTGTATGAAATATAAAAAAACAGTGTTGCTGATCATTCACAGTTTGTTGTTGTTTTTTGCTGCAAACGCACAGGACGCCACTGCTGCAATAGAAATGCAAAAGATGCGGGCATATTACAGCGGCCCGGAATTGAAACACGTGAAGGGGCAAATGGTTTTGACCAGTAAGGTTACCGGGCAACAGAAAGATAAAGTGGATTTTGAATACTGGATACAAGACAACCAGGTATTCAGCAAAATGAGCTACCTGGAAATACTCAGCAACAACAGTATTTATGTGATGGTGAATCACCGAAAAAAAACAATTTATGTAAGGCCGGCAGATGTTGCAACAAAATCTGCTGCTACCGTCTTTGACCCCGAGCAGCTTAATAAGCTGCTAAATGTAAAAGGGACTAAAACCTCCCTTGCAAAAAGTGCTGGTATCAATAAACTTACCTTATCGGGTTTATACAATTCACATTTTTCGGAGATCAACATCAGTTATGAAGAAGCATCCAGTAAAATAAGATCGGTTTATGCAACCTTAAAAGAACAACCGGGTGAACCAGAACAGAAACTGTTTCTACAGATTAATTATGAGGCAACCGAAAAAACAACCATAACAACAATGCCCGATATTTTATCGGCCAACCGGTATGGGAAAATGGATAGATCAGGCGAATTCAATTACACAAAAAATTATCAGGGGTATAAAAAGCTTTAATGGTACGTTATGATAAACATCAAAACTTCTGCAAAAAAAGTACTTGCATTAATTGTTTGCTTTTGCATCTTAAGTGGTAAATCGGCCTTTGCCCAGACTGAATCGTATATACAGTCTTTAACAGGCATAATTAAGCCTAAAGATGTATGTATAGCAGTTGATGAAAAATTCGCTGATCCCGGATTATGGGCTGCGGTCAAAAAAAATGTAATGGTACAAAACCTTATTACGTTTGAAGTAAGGTTTGACACAACCATTAATTTTTTTAATAAATCTTTTGATTGCGAATTGCTGGCAGATATCAGTTACAAAGACAGTAACATGCAGGAAAAAAAGATCAGCGATGTAAAATTGCAGATACATTATGATACTGCAAAAGGTAAAACCTATAAAGGGATTGCCTACTACAAATTTACAGGGGGGCATGAAGTAAAGGTGATTGTTAAATCCATCACCAGTAAAGAAATAGATGTTACCAAAGCTGCTTTCTTAAGAGTAAAGAACCAGATACTGATCGACAGGACCTATAAAAAAAGAGCAGGAGATGTAACAGCCTCTTTTTCAAGCAGTGGCTTAAAAGGTGCAAATGCTGGTACAAAAAATAATCCAACATCTAATTTTGGAGGAGCCACCGATCCCGATAATCAGCAACTGACAATATCCTGGGGTTCCGAAGTTTTCGAGTACGATAATTTTGACCTGGAATATACTTTTTACGATGCCAACAGTTACCTGGCTACCCAGTATTTTCATCCGGGTAATGTAACGCAGTCGGTGTTAGAAGAAGCTTTTAAAAATAATGCCACCCGTGTTTCGGTAACTAATCCTCAATATGTGATAAATCTGGTGTACCCTGCCGGTTATGTACTGGTGCGTATCAGGTCTTATACATATAACGAAGTTGATGGCGAAATGGACAGGGAAGAAGGTGCCTGGCATTATATGGATGACAGTCAAGGGACACCCAAATTTGCCGTATATCCGGTACTTGAACACGGAACAGACCTAATCGGGAACCAGGATTTTTACCTGAACTGGCAATATAGTGCCATGTTTGCAGAGGATGGGAAAAGAAAAGAAGTGGTTTCTTATTTTGACGGGGGCATGAAATCCAGACAATCGGTTACCATCAGTAATTCAGATAACGTGAGCATTGTTGCTGAAAATGTGCTGGACAAACAAAACCGGCCTGCAGTAAGTATATTACCGGTACCAACTACCGATAAAACCATTCACTATTTTCCTGCCTTCAACCGTAACCAGGCCGGAGGTATTTACAGTTATGCCGATTTTAATGCCAGTAATATTTGCGCAAGTAATGCGGCACCAATGAGTATCTCCTATGGGTCTTCCAAATATTATAGTCCATCCAATCCTTTTACAGCTACGAGCGCCATTAGTAAAGATATTCCCGATGCCAACGGTTTTCCTTTTGCGGTAACAGAATTTACAAACGACCAGACAGGCCGTATCAGGAGACAAGGGGGTGTTGGCCCAACTTTCCAGTTGGGTGGCGGGCATGAAACCAGTTATTATTATGGCAAACCTTTGCAGGAGGAATTAGACAGGCTTTTTGGTTCGGAAGCCGGTGCGGCAGCGCATTACAGCAAGAATATGGTAGTGGATGCAAACGGGCAGGTGAGCATCAGTTATGTTGATATTGCGGGTAAAACAGTGGCAACCTCTCTTGCAGGCACCTCTCCCGCAAACCTAAAACCATTGGAATCGGGAAATAATACGGTACGGGAAATAAAAGATGAACTGGTAAGACCGCAGGGCCTTGTACGGGATGCAGATAACATGAAAGTGAGTTTCAGCAGCACCGTACTGGTACCTGCAGCTGCTAATTATAGTTTTAAGTACGAATTCAGTCCCCGTTCGCTTGAACTTATTTATGGATTCAATCCGGAAAAGAAAGTTTGTGCCGATTGTTACTATGACGTGAAATTGAGCATCAGCAATGAATGTGGCGAACCTGTGCCTTTGGTTTATAAAGGAAATACCTATAATGAAGTACTTGTGCCCGCATCTTTCGAGTATGGGAATGGCACTGTCAACACTCCTAATACTTTATGCGGTGCAGTTCCACAGGCAGATGCACTAAAGGGCGAGATTTTTGCTGCTTTTCCAAAAACAGGTGAATATAAAGTTTCTTATCAATTGCTTATGAGCCGCAAGGCGCTGGATTATTATATGGAATACCTGAAGCAGTTACAGGTAATGAAAACAGAAACAGATTTTAAAAAGGATTATTTAAAAGGAGTGGATCTCACCGGCTGCTTTAGTGATTGCAGGGATTGTAAGGAAAAACTGGGCAGTTTGGGAGAGTTTAGTGAGCGCATGAAGAAAATATTGCTGGAGGAAGACAATATAGTGCTTACTACTCCCGAAGATCTGCAATGGCTGGCCGACCTGTACACAAAAACTTATGAAGCATGCGGGCTTGCAAAAACAGTTGGTAAAAACTGCACTATAACAGATGCATGTAGAGACCAACGCCTGCTGATGCTGAAAGATCTTACACCCGGAGGTCAGTATATGCTGTACGATGAAACGATTTTATTATTTAAAGAAAGGCTGACGAATGTTTTTGTGAGTAAGATCAAAGGCAACGTTGCCATTACCGATATGGTAATGATCAAGCGTAACGGAACCGAACAATCCGTTCTATTGAATTCACTGGAAGAAAGTGAAGTGTTAACCCAGTGGAAACCAGAGTGGGCTTACCTGATGCTTCCCCAACATGCGGAGTATTGTTTGCTAGCAGAGTGTGAGTCTCAAAGTTTTGCCAAGAACCGCGACAGGGAAATGTTGCAGACCGATGAAGATGATGGGCCCCTGGGCGCAGAGTCTATCTATAAATGGCATCCCTTATCAAAACTAACCACGTTCCCAGCTGAGGTAAATTATACTGATTTTATTGATAAAGACTTAAACACTTCAACTGTTTTATCTCCTTATAACCTGGGAAATATTAAACCTGATGTTATTGACAGGGTAAATATGTTCATTAAAAATGTGCCGGTAAGGATAAATGGTGTTGTAACTCCAAACAGCAATGTAAGCTTACGCCAATTCGTTAATTTTATAGTTTATTGTAACAACAAGCCGGCGATGGTAAACAACCAGTTTCCATATATTGAGTTGACCCTGCCCACCATTACCTGTTACAAACCCCTGGACGAATGGCGAACTTTCCGTAACCTGTACTTTGCCATCAAGCAGGAAGTTTACCGTAAACCCGGAAGTAAGTCTACTTCGGAAACCTGTAAGAATTGTTTTATCGGTGTTAATGCTTTCAGTTCAACCTATAGCCCCAAAGCAGATCCTAATTATTACCCCAAACTGAATGAATTCAGAATCGAGGAAAACTCATCACACACAGGCCTGGAAGTAATTTACAACCAGCAAACCCCAATCAATAACCGTTGTGATGTTTTTATAGCCAAGGCTTCCATTGTGGGTGGTACTGTTACTGTAGTACCTGTAGAAACTCTTCAATTCCAGGAAAATGGCTCAAATGTTCTGCCAATAGCAGTTGTCAATATGAATGAAAAAGGGCTGTATTTTATTGAGCATATCACAAATAATTATCATCATAACATCGATGGTATCAGTCCAAATACAGTTTGCCCGAATACTTCTGAATTCACAATATTTGTGCCTTACCAGGATGCTCCGGTTACGATAAATTATATAGGGAATCACCCATTACTAACCAAAACAACTGTTCATGTAGAAATACATAGATATAGTAATGCCGGTGGTGCTGTATATGGATATAAAGATGTTGTTTTCGACCCATTACAACAAAGTTATACAGAACAACTTTTTCCTCAGGTTAGGACGAGTGGGCATTCTGTTTTAAGTGTCAGTTGTGGTTCATCGCTTGCTTCATGTCCACAAAATATAGAATGGCCTCGTTACTTTCAAAAGGTCCGCCGCTTTTATGAAAGCAATGATGTAGATGATATACAAACTGTGCTTGAACAAGCCAACAATGGCTCCGGAACTAACCCGATGGGTGGCGAAAACTATCAGCAAAATGCAGAAGACCTTTCTGAAGGCTGGCTGGAAGTACTAAAAGGTTGCCTGGATCCCAATGATCCTCAATATATACAAAAACGTGCTGATCTGAAAGCAGGCCTTATTGCAGTTTGTGTAAAAGGTTCTGATATGCTGCATCCTTTTGGATCTTCAACCACTCCGGACAATACAGTTTCCACATTAGGTGATAATTCCTTTACACAGGTTATTAAGCGGGTATTCAATTTAACAGAAGAAACACCTACCTGTAGTGCTTTACTCATCGATTTCCCATTACCGTATAACTCCAAATCGCCCATTAATGATGCAATAATAACCAAACTAAGCGCATGCGGTTATGCATTGCTTACCCGTTTTAAAACAGAATGGCAAAATGCCGGAGGGCCTAATACCTTATACCCTACATTAAGAGACTATATCAGGAAGAAATATGATCCTAATTTTTACCTTACTGATAAGCAGATGGAGGAACTGCTTACTACTTATGTATCCGGCTGCGAGGTAAAAAGGCCATTTAAAATACCGGGCTTATTAACCCGTTGCGAAGATCCAAAAACACCCACCTGTTTAAAATGTACGCAATTATACAATGTGCAGCAGCAGTTTCATGCAGCATACCCGCAATTTCCGGAAACGCTGGAAAACTATTACGAACTGCTGGCAGGTTATATTAACCAGGTTTATCAAATGCATATTTCTGCCACAGCGCTGCATACAGCCATTGACAAATGCAAAGCAGGCGGCATCTATAATGACGGATGTGGTAATATGTGTAACGAGGTGATTGCCAGCCTGCAGAAATTTTACCAGGTAATGCCTCTATCGGAATACTACAACAAGGTTAGTTGCCAGGAACTGAACTGTGAAGATGTACTGGCAGTTTTTAAAACGCATATTACAACCTGGTTAAACCTAACCTTGTCGCAGAATAAAACTTTCGAGTATTATTACGAAAATTATTTTGATAGCTGTGCTGCTCAAATATACCAGGAACCTGGTTGCTATTATCTTACTAAACAAAAGCAGGGCATTGCAAATGTGGGAGATCCCTGCCAATGCCCGTCGCCTAATATCCTGCGCTGTTGCGATACCTATCCTCCATTTGTAACTTTCAGGAACCTGTATCCCAACCCGGTTGATCCCAGGCTGATGGCTTTCTTTTTTGAAATGCGCCGGTACACAGTTTGTGCACCAACCAATTTGCCCAATATCAGTTATACCCAGCCTTATAATACACTGGTTAGTTACTTTAACAATATTACGCCTACTATAATACCAAATTGTGGCGGCGGCGGTTCTACAGATAAGCCCATTGTTGCAAATAAGGATTTAAAATCTGCAAAAAAAGTAAATAAAAATTCAGAAGGTATTTCTAATGTTCATTGCGGGCCTTATAGTTTTTCGGGCAATGTATGGCACGATATAAATGGCATGAGCGATGGATATGTAAACAATAGTGGTGGCGCAGCGGTTCCTCCGGCAGCGAATGTGCCGGCAAATTTATATGTTTACATGGTAGATGGTCCGGGTGCTGGCTACATTACAAATATCGCTACTGTAAATACCAGTACGGGAGCTTTTTCTTTTCCTTCTTTTTATTCTTGTAGTAACCAGGTAAAATTGTACCTGAGTGCTGTTGTTGCTGGGATAGAAGATGATCCACCTGCTACTACACTGCCTGCCGGATGGGAACATACAGGTCAGCATTTTGGTACTACTGCGGGTGATGATGGCCTTAACGATGGAATTTTGGTGATGCCCGTTAATAACAATTATGTTGGAGGTTATTTTGGTATCCGTACAACCGGATCTCAAACATCCTGCTCATCAATATGGCAATTTACTTTTGCACCCATACAACCAGCCTGCCCCAATATTTACGATCCTGTTTTTGGCCCGGGAGATTTTGTATTGTGTTCGCAGCCACTTACGCCCGTTTATACAAGCGACAGCAATGAATGTATCCGCAGCATGGTGAATGCAACGCTGGCCAATGCCGAGTATGCCTACAGCCAGTATGTAAAAGACTTTATGCGTGATTACCGGGAAGCTTATTTTGCAAAATGCCTGAGCATTACGCCATCCCTGGTAATGGAGGGTAACCAGCAGGAATATCATTATACACTTTATTATTACGATCAAAGCGGTAACCTGGTTAAAACCATTCCGCCTAAAGGAGTTACTTACCTTACCCCCAACCAGATTGCAGACGTAGGAAGGCTGCGTGACGAAGACAATGGCGAATGCTATAAAAATAGTATTGCACCTACGTTTGCAGGTGCCAATCAATCTTTAACTGTACCTGCCGGTTTCTACCCGCAGCATAATGCGGGAGCGCTTACCGTGGAAGCCTGGGTTAAATTTGCTGATATAAACAGCAAACAGCTTATACTAAACCAATTTGATGATGGAGGTACTGGCTCAGGTAAGGCCGGGTATTATGCTTATATAGAGAATGGTAAACTCACCTTTAATATTTTTGGCCGTTCACAGGAAACCTGGGAAAAAAAGCAGGTGCATTGGTTATACCAAAACCTACTGCCGGATGTGCAGGCACATTTTTACGATTATATTCAGGATGAACCCAGAACAAGAGCTTTCAGGGCTACCTGTAGTACCGAAAACCTGATCACATCCAGCGGTCCGGCAGGTGACTTTTACCATATTGTTTTTCAGTATAGCGGCGATCCCAATGATAAAGGCCCGGTTAAAATATACGTGAATGGTATTTTACAAACACTTAACTGGACATCAGGCGGGAATGGCTATGAGTATAAATTTTTAGATAACCTGGTAGATGTTCCTTACACCCCCATACCCGCCATACTTGAAACCAAGTATGAATTAAAAACCATCAATAATCCATTTACCACGGCTTCTGTAACCCCGCTGGTTGCCGGCTCTACCACCCGGACAGTGAATGGTGTATCGATAAATGGCATAAGCGGAGGCAGTATGAAGCAACTGCGTATTTACAATAACGCACCTGATGCTGCAGATCTGCGCCGCGGTAGTTATGATGCATGTTATATGCCAGCTGCCAAAAACGGCCTTGTATTATGGCTGCCACTAAACAAGCAAACCGGGGGCTTTACAGAAGATGTACAATCGGGCGATAATGTAAGTATTACGGCAACCTGGGTAGCCCCGGCCGAGCCGAAATATCCGAATCACAATATGCCTACTTATTATGCCTATAATTCACTTAACCAGGTAACGCACCAGGAAACACCGGATGCAGGCCAGTCCAATTTCTGGTACGATAGGTTGGGAAGATTGGTGGTATCACAGAATGCCGAACAAAAAATTCCATCAAACGGTGACCAGGAAAACCGGTATAGTTATACGGTATATGATGCACAGGGTCGTATATCGGAAGTGGGAGAAAAAACAAATGTGGCAGATATTTCAACCATTGATACCAGGGATACACTTGATTTAAAAACCTGGCTGGGCCAGGGAGCTGATCGTCAGCTTACAAAAACTATTTACGATAACCCCGACCCATATATAACCACCGATCCGCAGATATTGTTGGAACAACTGCATCATTACAACAGCCGCAAGCGGGTGGTTACCAGTGTTTATATAGAGAATAAGGGAGCCCCGGATGATTATAATTATGCCAGCCACTATATCTACGATATTTCGGGCAATGTAAAAAAACTATACCAGGAAAACCGTAAACTGCCTAATGGTACCGATGTATCTACCACCAAAACACTCGACTATGAATTTGACCTGATCAGTGGTAAGGTAAACCAGGTTTGGTACCAGAAAACAAAACAGGACCAATACCTATATCGTTACACATATGACCCTGATAACAGATTGATAGATGCACAAACCGGGCGTGATGAAGCTACCTTAAGGTATGATGCCCGTTATATGTATCACCTGCATGGTCCCCTTGCCCGTACCGAGCTAGGCCACGAAATTGTGCAGGGTATTGATTATGCCTATACTTTACAAGGATGGATGAAAGGTATTAACGGATTGTTCCTGAATGAACCCGGTAGTGCAACCAATTATGACCTTGGAGGGGATGGTGTGCCCGGTACTGACCGGGCATGGATACCAAATGATGTATATGGATACACGTTGGGGTATTTTAACAATGATTATACACCTATTGACGACCGTGGAGGCCAGCATCCCATTTCGCAGATGCAGTTTGGATTTAATACTCCTGCCAGCATTGGGATTACCGGTAACCAGTTGTTTAACGGTAACATTGCTTATACAACCTATGCCAACCGTATGTTGGGCGATATTCCAAATGGCGACAATCCTTTGTTCCCTTATACTTACAGTTACCAATATGATCAGTTGAACCGCTTAACAGAAATGCGCAATCACGAGGTATATGGGCCCGGCGGTAGCTGGAATTCAGGAACGATCCGGGAGCATTATTCAGAATCTGCAGGATACGATGCCAATGGTAATATCTTAAGTTATCAACGAAATGCTTACGCTAATCAATTCGGTGTGTATGATATGGATAACCTGAATTATAATTACCCGGATCCCCTAATCAATAACAAACTGGGTTTTGTAAGTGACGGTGTAGATCCAGGTTATTATACCGAAGATATAGATGGGCAGGGAACAGGAAACTACCAGTACGATAAGATAGGAAATCTTATAAGTGATAATAGTGTAGACAACAAGATAAATGAGATAAAATGGACGGTGTATGGTAAGATCAGGTCCATTACAAAAGATGATGGTACATTGATCGAGTACGCCTACGACCCGGCCGGTAACCGTGTAAGTAAAATAGTTACAACGAGTATTAAAGGCCAGCCGTCTACCCAAACCTATTATTTCCGTGATGCTACAGGCAATACCATGGCGGTATACGAAGGTTCACCGGAAAAAGGATGGACATGGAAAGAACAGGACCTGTACGGAAGCAGCCGCCTGGGCATGTGGAAACCGGATATGGCATTGGGAACAGGCGGCGGTGGCGGCGGAGACGATCTGCCAACAGATGGCGGAGGCGGAGTCGGAGGTGATCTTCCGCCGCCAACTGACCTGCCACAAACCACTTATGATGAGACCGTTATAGGCACCCGCCATTACGAACTCACTAACCACCTGGGCAATGTAATGAGCACCATTACCGATATGAAAACAGGGGTTAGCATTAACAACGACGATGTAATAAATTACTATATCGCAGATGTAGTTACGGCAAATGACTATTATCCGTTCGGAATGGCTATGCCAGGAAGAAAATATGATAATGGAAGTGGCTACAGGTATGGATTTAATGGAAAAGAAAATGATAAAGAAGTGAAAGGAGAAGGTAATCAACAGGATTATGGAATGCGGATCTACGATACGAGATTGGGCAGATTTTTGAGTGTGGATCCATTAACACCAGAGTATCCGGAATTGACACCTTATCAATTTGCATCTAACACTCCTATTCAAGCAATTGATTTAGATGGTTTAGAAGCATTTTTTATTCACGGTACTAATTCAAATTCTTCAAGATGGACAGCAACGCCATCAGCAAAAAAGGCTGTTCAGGCAGTACTTAAGGTCACAAATAATAAATACTATAATACAGGATTTAATTGGAAAGCTCGCCTTTTGAACAATGAAAAATCGAGGGCAAAAGCAGCGAGACAATTAGCAGATTACGTAATGGCTAACAAAGTAGATGGTGAAGAGATTACCTTAGTTGGCCATAGTCATGGCGGTAACGTTGCTATTCAAGCTGCAAAACTCATATATGAAAAAACGGGGCAGAAAGTTAACATTGTGACAATTGCAGTTCCAGCTCATAATGGAAAAGGTGATGCAGAGAATCCGGAAACCCAAAAAAATTACATTAACGATCATATAGCATTATGGAATGCAATTGATGGTGTGTCAGGAGGGGTTGCAGGAGATGATTATTATACTAATTCGACAGTTACGACGAATGTTGAATTGAAAGTTGATAAATACTATGTAACAGAAAGAGAAACAACAGACCGCTGGGGACGTAAGTCAAAAATAAAAACTGAAGATAATGTAGGAGCTCATTCGGCAGATGTTGAGCATCCGGACGTAATTGAGAACGCAATAAAAGATAAATCTTTAAAAAAATTAAAGCCCGTACCTAAAAAGAAGTAAAACTTATATTTAATGAAACAAATCAGTAGTATTACTTTTTTCCTTTACCTATTTTGGTTTTTACTTGTCATATTTTTAAATCTAAAAGGAAATATTACGTTTGGATATGGGCTAGGTGACTTCTACTATCTTCTATTCTTGACTTTTTTAACTGTTCTATCTTTATTTTTTTACCTACGTATTATTAAAAGGGTTTTATATAATAAAACAGTTTACTTATTTATTGTTTACCTTATTGTAATTATAGTTTTTTTTTCTTTGAAACTAACTTTACTCCGGGGGGCAGAATTTTCTTGGAATGGCAGCTTTTTTTTGTAAGAAGTCCTCTCAAATATAGTAAAGCGAAAAGCAGAGAACGAACCCTATCACAAGTGAATATCCTGCTTCCGTCGCGGAGTTCAATTAACAATGTAAAGTTTTTGCCACGAAGGGTAATTACAGGATTAAACACGTCTTTTTTTATCTACTCAAAGATTTGTTAACTATAAAGTGTCCTTTAATTTATTTAAGGTTGACAAAAATTTGAGTATGATCAATATTACCAAGCTCCTGGCTTTGGTTTTTCTTTCACAAAATAATCGCCTTCTTTACCTGTCCAATAGAAATATAATCTATACGAACAATTGTCGGAACCTAAAGCATACCATGAGTTGGGCTTAATGACAATAGAATCAGTTAAGTGATAACTCTGAAGATAGAAATCATTATATATTTTCCATTCATACCTTTTATTAGTATTTGCAAAAAATATTTTTACTTTTGAATTCGGCGGTATTTTTTTTCCAGCCTTTTTTTCTACAATTGTAAAAGATCTTACAAAACCATCTTCTTTTGGATAGCCAAATATTGAATCTAATTCGACTTTATTAATCTCAACTAAAGCCCAGGAGGAACCGGGTTTGCTTATAGCTATAAATTTATCAGTAATTTTCAAAGATGGAACTCTAAAAATACATGACTGCATCGAAATAATAACAATAAATAAGTACTTCATAAAATTTAAGGTGATTTTTTCTCCGCAGGTTTAACTTCTCGTGATTTGGCACCGCCCCCAGAAAGGGTAAGAATTATCTTTGCAACCCATTGCTTAGTTTTAAATATGGTTGGATGAAAATCTTTTAGAATTACCTTCCGTTGATCACTAATACTATTAACATCATATCCATCTTTTGCCATCTTTTTAAGTTTCCATTCTTTATAAATAATTGCCAAGGAAAAAAAGATTTTAATATTTTTTGTTCTAGCCACATCCTCTTTTGAATCTGTAAGATCCTCCTTAAGGCCATCCTTCGCTGCTTGTAATAATATTCTATCAGATTTTAATGTCCGGGTATCTTCTAACCATCCCTGTGGCTGTACTATCTCTATTTCTTGCATCACATCATGTTCAAGTGAAATTTTATCAGAATAATTCATAGGTTTATATCCAAAATTATATTGATTATTCATGTATTGAGTAGCATTTTCTTCTAAACCGGGTCCAGCATGTGTGATTGAACCAGCACCAGAATAATATCCTGAATTTTTTATACTTAGTAATTTTGATTGTTTCATTTGCCACACTGGTTCTCCAATTTGATTTCCGTCTGCATCAAAGTAATTAAACTTAAACCCTCTGCCTTCTGGTCCAAAAGATTCCGAATATTTTTCATAAAATTTGCTAGCGAATGCTTTGCCTCTTCCATGAACAGCAGCCATTTGGTCGCCGGTCATACCTCTGAAATCTTTTGCAACCTCTACTGTCACTACTGTATTACCTTCCGAATTTTTAATAACTGTGACATTAAAGGTTATATATTCTAAACCATCCATATCAATACCATCAATTGGTCTGTTACTTGAAAATTGATATGGTGTTAACATTGGGTAATTTCTTGTTAATGGATCCACACTCAAAAACCTACCTAACCTCGTATCGTAGATCCGCATTCCATAATCCTGTTGATTACCTTCTCCTTTCACTTCTTTATCATTTTCTTTTCCATTAAATCCATACCTGTAGCCACTTCCATTATCATATTTTCTTCCTGGCATAGCCATTCCGAACGGATAATAGTCAAAATCATGAAATAGCCTGTGGTATTGCTTCTCAAAGAACGCTTTGTGTTGTAATATAGCTTAAATTGGGTAAAATCTGCATTTTAACACCCTAAAACTACTGCTATGCAAGGTAAAGAATATGCCCTGTTACCATTGTTCGAAAAATTCATCAGTCACAGTTATAAAGGTAAAAGGTTAAAGGCCGATGGTAACCGTATAAAACCACAAACCGTAGATAATTATAATTATGTGCTGCGGTATTTACAGGAGTATGAAAAGGAGTATGATACTGTACTGCGTATCAAGGTTATCAACAGCGATAACAAACGGCTTTTTATGGCCGAACGCAACTACTGGAAAAAATTTTACCTGCAGTTCACCGATTTTATGTACCATAAAAAAGACTGCTACGATAATTATGTAGGCACGGTGATAAAGACGATCCGTATCTTCTTCAACTTTTTAAATAAGGATATGGGCATACCAACCGGTGTGTTTTACAAAAATTTTTATGTGTGCCGGGAGGAAGTGCCCATTGTTACCCTGATGCCGGAGCAGTTGCAATTCTTAATTAACAACACCGCTTTTGATGAAGAACTTGACAGGCCGCTACAGAAAGCAAAGGATATTTTTGTGTTTGGCTGCACGGTAGCGCTCAGGGTATCGGACCTGTTTGCTGTTAAGTTCACAGATATTGAGCGCATGGGGCCGCATTATTACCTGCCTGTAAAAACAATAAAGACCGGTGTATCGGTCCGCATAAAATTGCCTGCCTATGCTGTTGCAATTATTGAAAAATTCAGGATGGTAGCAAAGGGAAGAAAAACTATTTTTCCGCCCATACCCCGTACAAGGTTTAATAAGCAATTGAAAACAATTGCTGAAAAAGCAGGCTGGGTAAATGATATGGGAAGGTTACGTACCAAGCGTGGAGTGAATTTTAAAAATGCGGGCAAGGTGGGCAAAGAGGTATACCGTTTTTGCGACCTTGTATCTTCCCATACCATGCGCCGAACGGCCATTACAACCATGCTCATGCTGGGTATGAAGGAGCATGTGGTAAGAAAAATATCCGGCCATGCCGATAACAGCAAGTCTTTTTACCGGTATGTAAACCTGGTACAATCGTATATGGATAATGAAATGGATGAAGTGTTTGGAAAACTGGTGGAAGTGGCATAGCGGGGTAAGGTGTAAAGAAAGAATATCTTAACCGGCAGGCAACCAGTTTCAACAATACCGGCTTTAAAATACATAATGAGTTGCCTGCTTTTTTTATTTAATTTAGTTGCTAAAACTGATACTGTTTTGAATCTAAAATTCAAAATTACGCGGCAATCAAATATTATATAATGGGAAAGAAAAATAGGGGGGCAGCAAAAAATATTGTACAGGCTGAGCCTAAAGTAATACAACAACCTAAAATTACAAGCAAGCCTAAAAGCATAAAAAATTTATGGATAAAGGTTGTACTGGTGGCTGCAATATTGCTGATGTATGGAAGATCGGTTAATTATGATTTTACCATTGATGATAATATTTTTTATGTAAAGCACCAATCGGTTCAAAAAGGCATATCCGGTATTCCGGAAACCTTTACATATGGCAGCCTGGAAAAATATAACGGCATGACGGGATTGCAACCGTACAGGCCTGTTACTCTAAGCTCTTTTGCTGTTCAAAAGCAGCTGTTTAATAATAGCGCGGCAAAAGCCCATTTGGTAAATGTGCTGCTCTACACTTTGCTGGCATTGGTTTTATTTAATGTGCTGCTGAAGTTATTGCCGGTTGCACATCCATTGATCTGTGCAACAATAGTTTTATTATTTGCAGTACACCCGGTGCATACTGAAGTTGTCGCCAGTGTAAAAAGCCAGGATGAACTGCTTTCGGTTTTATTTGCTTTGCTGGCGCTTTCTTATGCTGCCACGCTAATAAAAGCAGATAAGTTTTCAGTAAAATATTGTGTGCTCAGTATAGCCTGTTACTGCCTGGCATTGTTATCTAAAGAAGGTGTTTTTGCTATGGTATTGATATTTCCGCTGGCATTCTGGTTGTTATTATCACAATCAATAAAAAGGTCGGTCATATATTCTCTACCATATTTGGGGGCAGGTTTATTGTTTCTTTTTGCCAGGCACCTGGTGCTTAATAACCAGGTACAGAATTACCAGAATACGATATTGGAAAATGTATTGTATGGCGCAAAAGGCTTTGCCCAGGTTACCGCCACCAAAATGGAAATACTCTTTCATTACCAGCGGCTGTTTTTTGTTCCCTGGCCTTTGTCGTGGGATTATTCTTATAACGAAGTGCCGGTAGTTGACTGGACTTCCATCACAGCGTGGGCATCACTTTTATTATATGGAGGCATGTTGTTATTTGCATTGCTGAAAATAAAAAAGCATCCTGTTATTTCTTTCGGCATCCTCTTTTTTCTGATCATGCTTGCACCAACCGCCAACCTGTTTTTTTTAAATGGATCTACGGTATCAGAAAGGTTCCTGTTTTTTCCTTCGCTGGGTTTAATAATAGCTGTTGTCTATGCAGTAGCCCGCCTTTTGAAAGTTGATATTGTAAACTTTACCGGTAGTGGTATAAAAAAATTCAACGGAATTTTTGGAGTGGTGATCGTATTATTTGTATGCCTTAGTTTTATACGCAGCAGCGATTGGCAATCAAATTTTACTATTTATAAGGCTGGAGTAGAAAATGCACCAAACAGCAGCAGGACCAACAATAGTTTCGGAAATCAATACCTGAGACTGACCGAGAGTGAACCAAACCCGCAGGTTAAGGTTGAATATTTTAAGAACGCACTTAAGTATTTTCAAAAAAGCACCGATATATTGCCTTCCAATAAATCTGCATTGTATGGCATTGGGTTATCGTATACCGGCATGGGTAACAAAGCAAAGGCTTACGAAAGTTACCAGCATGCACTTACTTTTTATCCCGACTACCGCAGTGTACTTACTAACCTGGGCACCGGGTTTTATGCAGAAGGAAAATTTGATTCAGCATATAAGTATTATAAACGTGCCTATGATGTTGATAGCACTTATCCTAAATCATCGCAAAACATCGCCATTTATTATTTTGCTGTCGGCAACTTTAACCAGGCTATCCAATACGCCCAAAATGCTGTCAGGCTTTATAAATACCAGGTAATAGCGTATGACATTTTATCAAAGGCTTACCGGGCATTGGGTAATGAACCCGAAGCTTTAAAGTATCAAAGGCTTTATGCTGAAATGAATGCGGAGGTTCAGGAAATGGAAGTAACTCAAAGTACCGAGGAGTTAAGAATGCCTCCCAGGTAATGCCCTGAATTATGGTAGCTTTAACCTATATATCCACCCCCATTAAGCTATTTATGCAAAATGCGGGGAAAGGGCATCAGTTCATTTAGGTTTAAATTCGAATGAAGATTGCATGATAAAGATTTGCTACACCATATTATTGATATTTATACTGGCAAATACACATGCACAGGAAATATTACCTCAAAAAGAAGCAAAATTCATTACCCGTTTCCCGTTCAGGCAATTTAGTGGCGGCGTAATGGTATTACAGGCCCAGTTTGGCAACCTGACCGATAGTTTGAATTTTATTTTAGACACTGGCAGCGGCGGCATTTCCCTTGATTCAAATACCTGTGCAGAGTTTCATATTCCGGTAAGGCCAAGCGACACCACTATAACCGGGATTGGTGGTATACGTAAGGTTGCATTTGCTTTCGATCAAACACTTTCGCTGCCGGGGCTTAAGGTTGACCACCTGAATTTTCATGTAAACAACTATGATGTACTCAGCAGTGTGTACGGTGAAAAAGTAGATGGTATAATCGGGTATAGTTTTTTCAGCCGTTATATTGTTAAGATCAATTTCGACAGCAGCACGATCGATATATATAGCCCGGGGCGGATCGATTATCCAAAAGAAGGAACAGTTTTACACCCGGCCTTTACCAATCTGCCTATACAATGGCTGAATATTAAAGACAAACAAAAACTTGGGTTTAATTTTTATTTTGATACCGGCGCCGGCCTTTGTTTACTCATGAGTGAGCAATTTGCAAAAGACAGCGCCATCTTATTGAACAGGCGGAGGCCTGTTGTTACCCAGGCAGAGGGTATGGGAGGAAAACTCCAGATGCGGCTTACTATAATTAAAGAAGTAAAAATTGGCCCTTACAGGTTCAGGTCCGTACCAACATATTTGTATAAAGATGATTACAATGTAACAGCCTATCCCTTTACCGGGGGGCTTTTAGGTAATGATCTGTTGCGCAGGTTCAACATGATAATCAATTACCCAAACCGTGAAATTCACCTGCAGCCCAATAGCCATTTTAATGAAGAATTTGATTATGCTTACACCGGCCTGGGTATTTATCTTGTAAATGGTAAAATAATGGTTGAGGATGTGATTGCCGGTTCGCCGGCAGATAAGGCTCACTTTAAAGTAAATGATGAAATACTGGCGGTAAACAAAAATTTTTCTCTTAACATGCAGGTATACAAAACCATCTTACAAAAACCTTATGAAGCCATACATGTTTTAATAAGGCGTGATGGCGCTTTAAAAGAAATCACCATCAATACGATAAGCATCCGTTAAACTTGTTGCCGGTTTTATTCTCCTCCGTACATTTGCACATGATCACATTTGAAAAATTTGAAATCGCCAACGGCTTAAAAGTGCTGATTCACCGGGATGTAAGCACACCTATGGCCGTGGTTAATGTTTTATACGATGTAGGCGCACGTGATGAGGATCCCGCTAAGACCGGCTTTGCACATTTATTTGAACACCTGATGTTTGGAGGAAGTGTGAATATTCCTGTGTATGATGAGCCATTGCAAATTGCCGGCGGCGAGAACAATGCCTTCACCACCAACGATCTTACCAATTATTATTGCCAGTTGCCGGCCGAAAACCTGGAAACGGCTTTCTGGCTTGAAAGTGACCGCATGCTATCTCTTGCCTTTAGCAAAAAAAGCCTGGAAGTACAGCGCAAAGTTGTTTGCGAAGAGTTTAAAGAGCATTATATAAACAAACCTTACGGCGATGTTTGGCATAAGATGAGGGAACTTACCTACAAAGTTCATCCTTACCGCTGGATGACGATTGGCGCTGAATTAAGCCATATTGAAAATGCAACGCTGGATGATGTGAAAGCATTTTTTAATAAACATTACAATCCGGGCAATGCCATTTTGGTTGTTGCCGGTAATGTAACTGTTGAAGGAGTAAAACAGCTTACTGAAAAATGGTTTGCGCCAATTCCCGCAGGAGAAAAATATGTTCGCAATATTCCTGTTGAACCCAAACAAACAGAAGCCCGGTCAAGCACAGTAAAAGCAAATGTACCGTTGGATGCTTTGTATAAATGCTGGCATATTTATCCACGAACTGATATGCGTTATTATACTGCCGACCTCATCACAGAAATTTTAAGCGGTGGTGGCTCTTCACGTTTGTTTCAATCGCTGGTAAAAGAAAAACAACTCTTCAGCAGTATTGAATGTTATCATTTGGGAAGTACCGATGCCGGACTTTTGACCATTGAAGGCAAACTGGTAAAAGGAGTTAAGATGGAAGATGCAGAAGCTGCGGTGAATGAAGAGCTGGTTAAACTGCAGAACGATGGCATTAGTCAGCGGGAGTTGGAAAAAGTAAAGAACAAAACGGAAAGCATGATGGCTTTTGAAGACATGAGTATAACCAACCGTGCTGCCAGCCTGGCTATGTATGAACAGATGGGTGATGCAGACCTGATCAACAAAGAACTGGAACTGTACCGTGCTGTAACTGCAGATGAAATAAAGAACGAAAGCAAAATAATTTTTGATGAAAGGAATTCCAATACATTGTATTACTATTCCAATAACTGATAACTGAATGAACAGAAAGATAGCCCCACCTATAAAAGATGCCATTGAATTTGATCTTGAGCTTAAACCCTACCAGAAATTTACTTTAGATAATGGTGTGCCTGTTTATACCATTGATGCAGGCGCACAGGAAGTGGTGCAAATAGAACTGGTGTTTTATGCAGGCAATTGGTTTGAGCAACAAAAATCTGTAGCGGCAGCTACCAACTATTTATTAAAGAACGGCACATCTACCAAAACTGCTTTTGAAATAAATGAAGAGTTTGAATATTATGGTGCTTACTGCAACCGGTCCTGCTACAACGAAACTGCAGTTGTTTCTCTTTCTTCTTTAAGTAAACAATTACCGGCTATTTTACCGGTGGTGAGGGATATGATAACCGATGCTGCTTTTAGCGAAGCAGAGCTGGACATCTATAAACAAAATTCAAAACAACGCATCAAGGTTAATTTACAAAAATGCGATTTTGTTGCCACCCGTTTAATTGATGCTTACCTGTATGGCGAAGCACATCCTTACGGTAAATACACCAACCCTGAAGACCTGGATGCATTGAACAGGGACCAGCTGTCAGATTTTTTTAAGCAATATTATCTTAACGGACAGTGTGTGATTTTTGTAAGTGGAAAATTACCGGCTGATATAGAACAGCAGTTGAACAATGCTTTTGGTGATCTGTCTTTAAAAGCCTTCAACAATCAACTTTCAACCATTATACAATCACCTGCGGCAGAAAAAAAATACAGAATTGAAAACGATGTGAATGGTGTGCAGGGTGCAATACGTATTGCCCGGGATTTTCCAAACCGGCATCACCCCGACTTTATGAAAGTGTCGGTGTTGAATACCGTGTTTGGTGGTTTTTTCGGATCGAGACTGATGAGTAATATACGTGAAGACAAAGGATACACTTATGGCATACACAGCTATGTACAAAATCATATCCATCAAACTGCATGGATGATCAGCACAGAAGCAGGCAAGGATGTTTGCGAAGCAACCATTGAAGAGGTTTATAAAGAAATGAAATTATTAAGGGAAGATCTGGTGGATGATGAAGAATTACTGTTGGTACGTAATTACCTGATCGGGACAATTTTAGGAGATCTCGACGGCCCTTTTCAGATCATGGGACGCTGGAAGAACCTGATATTGAATGACCTCACCGGCGATTATTTTTATAAGTCGATAGAAACGATAAAAAGCATTTCAGCAGAAGAACTCCGTGACCTGTCAAAAAAATACCTGAATCCTGAGGATTTCTACGAAATAGTTGTAATTTGATCTCATGCAAAAATGGTTTTTTAAAGTACTGGTTTGTTCTGTGAATGTTTTTATACTGGCGTATATTTTACCGGGTATAAGCATCGTTGATTTTTTTTCAGCAATTATTGTAGCTGTTGTGTTGTCTTTGCTTGACGCCATTGTAAAACCCCTGCTTATTATACTTACCCTCCCTGCAACTATTTTAACGCTCGGCCTTTTCCTGTTTGTAATTAATGCCGGTATTATTTTACTGGATGATTATTTTGTACATGGTTTCCAGGTGCAGAGTTTCTGGCATGCCCTGCTATTGAGTGCACTGCTTTCTTTCTTTAATTCTCTGGTGCATAAAAGAGCATTCCCTGAAGAAAAGAAGAATGTAGAGCAGCAACAATAAAAAAGAGCACGTTTTATTTTCGTACTCTTTCTTTCGTTTTCAGGGAAATCTTTTTAATCAATTTTCATTTTATGCCGCCTTGCCTGTTCTTTAATTATTTTTTCAACTTCTGTCTCTAATGTAGCTGCATTGTTTTTATTGGTGGCACTTTTAGCTTTTTCAGCTGCTATGTATGCATCTCTTTGTTTGTTCAGGTTGATTATTTCAGTATTTACAGCGCTGCGTTCTTTACTTTTTTGATCAACAATTTTTTTCAGTTCTTCGGTACTTTTATTTTTCAGGCTGTCGGGCAATTCTTTTTTATCGATCTTTTCTAAAGCCAGATCGCCGCCTTTGTCTTTTGCATCTACCAGGTCCCACTGGGCGTTATTATAAACTGCACCGTTGCTTTTGCTTTTAATTCTTTTTATACCGGCAGATTTACTCATGGTTGCATTGGCCTGGTCCATTGCAGCCTGTTTTTGCTGCGACCGGCCACCCGCATAACCATAAGCAATATAAGTTCCGTTCAACTTGCCATTCAGTGCATATATCAGGCTGTCATAGGGCGTTGGTATATCTTCTTCTTTTGCATTTTGATTAATGTTGGTAAAACTGCCATTACCACATTCGCCAAGCAGGTTCCAGTGCTCCCTGATGCCCTGCATTTTATCTCCGCAATAGATCGTGTTCACGATCACGCCTTTGTCTTTTGCCTGGGAACAGGCTTTGGTATAATGCAGGCTGCCTTGTAAAAAATCTTCGTTACCTGCGATAAAGATCACTTTATAACTTTCGGGTGAAGAATCCCACTGTAATTCATTTAATGAACTGAAAATTACCTGGCCACAATATTCATCGCCTCCATTTGTTTTTAAACTAAATAAATTCTGCGATAAGGAATCCAGGTCACTGATAAAACCATTTATGCGTTTTACATAGCCGGCTTTTACATCGTTGGTAGACCTGCCGTATTCATAAAGGGCTATTTCAATTTGCGGAGAAACATTTGCATCGCATTTTGCCTTGCCCATGGTGTTTACCATATTCCATAACTGGGCTTTGGCCTGTTCTATCAGTCCGTCCATGCTGCCGCTAACATCTAATAAAATAGCAGCCTGTATTTTAGGTTGTGGTGGCTTGTTTTCTTTCTTTGGATAAGAAGAAGTAGCAACAAAGGAACTAAGAATGAATGCAGTGAAAAGCATCAAAACAATTGCCGGTAAAATTATTTTTTGTTTCATGATGTTGAGTTTTAGTGATTTTAGTTATGGCCTGTTTTTGGTTTAATGCTAAGATGCAGACTTCTGATGCTATGCACAAACTTTAAATGTTAAAGAAAGATCAAAGAGAAACTTCACCCACTCAAAAGCCAGTTTCACACAGTGAGATTGTAAAAACGTGTGTTTTCTTATTAATAATTTTCTTTTTTGTCTTTCCATACCCCTGTGGCAAATTCAATTACTTTTGTGAATCCAAATAAGAAGTATGCAATTCCACAGAAAAGACTTGACCAACAACGAACTGGTTTCCATATACAAAAGCATTTTATTACCCAGGATGATCGAGGAAAAAATGCTGGTACTGCTCCGCCAGGGTAAGATCAGCAAATGGTTCAGCGGAATTGGCCAGGAAGCTATAGCAGTTGGCACTACTATGGCTATGCAGCAGGACGAATGGATCATGCCATTGCACCGCAACCTGGGTGTATTCACATCACGTAAAATGCCGCTGAGCAAATTGTTCATGCAGTGGCAGGGCAATAAGGAAGGATACAGTAAGGGCCGTGAAAGAAGTTTTCACTTTGGAACAAAAGAGCATCATATCTGTGGTATGATATCACACCTGGGGCCGCAAATGGCTATTGCCGATGGCGTGGCGCTGGCTTATAAATTACGTGATTATCAAAAAGCTTCACTGGCTTTTACGGGCGATGGTGGTACCAGCGAAGGTGATTTTCATGAAGCATTGAATATTGCTGCAGTTTGGGACCTGCCTGTCATCTTCATTATTGAAAATAACGGCTATGGTTTAAGTACTCCAACAAGCGAACAATACCGTTGCAAAAATTTAGTAGATAAAGCCGTTGGTTATGGTATAGAAGGAATACAGATAGACGGGAATAATATTTTATCAGTGTACGATACCATCAAAGGCGTTCGTGATTATTGTATCAAAAATCAAAAACCATATTTAATTGAATGCATGACTTTCCGCATGCGTGGGCATGAAGAAGCAAGTGGCGTAAAATATGTACCACCCGAAATGTTTGAGCAATGGGGAAAGAAGGACCCGGTAAAAAATTATGAAGAATATCTTATTGCAGAAAATGTTTTAACTGCTGCACAGGTTGAAACAATTAAAAGTGAAACCAAATCATACATTGAAACTGAATTGATGATGGCAGGGCAGGCAAAGCCAATGGAAGTGAATACAGATGAGGAAGTAGAAGATGTATATGCTCCGTCGTCAGACGTGAGTAGTGAGGCGTCAGTTTTGCAGTATACTCATGCACCAGCCTCTCACGACTCACAATTCACGACTCACGAAAAAAGGTTCATTGATGGAATAAAAGATGCCTTACATCAAAGCATGGTCAAACATCCCAACCTCATCATCATGGGACAGGATATTGCAGAATACGGCGGCGCTTTTAAAATAACCGAAGGTTTTGTGGAAGAGTTTGGTAAAGCAAGGATACGCAATACACCCATTTGCGAAAGCGCTGTTGTTGGTGCAGCATTGGGTTTAAGTTTAGAAGGATATAAAGCCATTATGGAAATGCAGTTTGCAGACTTTGCAACCGTAGGCTTTAACCAGATCATAAATAATCTTGCAAAAATTTATTACCGCTGGGGACAAAATGCCGATGTAGTTATCCGCATGCCAACCGGTGGCGGTGTGGGAGCAGGGCCGTTTCATTCACAAAGCAATGAAGCCTGGTTTATACACACGCCGGGCCTGAAAGTTGTTTACCCCGCCACTCCAGCCGATGCAAAAGGATTGCTTATAGCAGCTATCAATGACCCAAATCCTGTTCTGTATTTTGAGCATAAAGCTTTGTACCGTTCAGTAAGCGGCAATGTACCTGAGGAATATTACGAAGTGGAAATTGGTAAAGCAAGGTTGGTTACCAGCGGTGATGATATCAGCATCATCACTTATGGTGCAGGTGTGCATTGGGCGATGGACTATGCAAAAAATCATCCTGATATCTCAATTCATATTTTAGATCTGCGGACCTTGCTGCCGCTGGATTATGGTGCCATCAAAGAAGCGGTTGCTGCAACTGGTAAAGTTTTATTACTTCACGAAGACACACTCATTGGCGGCATTGGTGGAGAAATAGCAGCCTGGATAGCCGAAAACTGTTTTGATAAACTGGATGCACCGGTAATGCGATGTGCTTCTTTAGATACCCCCATCCCTTTTAATATAGAGCTGGAGAAAAATTTTATGGCCTACAGCAGGCTGGATGAATATGTAGAAAAACTGATGGCTTACTGATTAAGATGACAGAATAGTTGTTTTATAAAAAAGAAAATATATTTTCACATGATAAAATAGTTTTCTTTAACCAAAACTTCAACCATGTCAACTTCCACCATCGTACTTATCGTAATTGGTGTCCTGGCCATCATTATCATTGCAGCATTCATTAAAATTTATAATGAGCTTACCAAAGAGCGGATACTTGTTCAGGAAGGAGCCAGTGGTGTTGGTACCTGTCTGCAGCAACGCAACGATCTTATACCAAACCTTGTTGAAACAGTTAAAGGGTATGCAGGCCACGAAAACAAAACATTGATAGAAGTAACCAAATGGCGCAACCAAAGTGCCGGAGCCACCACGGTTGAGGAACAAAATGCGGCTTCTGCCGGTTTAAAACAGGCGCTAATGAATATGCTCTCTATTACAGAAGCTTACCCCGAACTAAAAGCCAATGAAAATTTTCAGCAACTGATGGGACAGTTATCCCAAATTGAAGAAAGGATCAATGATGCCCGTCGCTATTATAATGGTACGGTGAGAGAATACAATCAGAGCCTTGCCGTGTTCCCTAAAAATATTGTTGGGAAAAGTTTTGGATTTGAGCCGGCAAATTTCTTTGCCGAAGATGAGGCTGCTAATGTGGCCCCTAAAGTAAGTTTTCAGTAACGGCTTTATTTGCTTTTTATACTGTAAAAATTTATATATGCGGAAGCGTATCATGCTGCTTTTTTTACTGGGACTTAATTTTTTTGCCCAGGCACAAAGAACAAGAACACCTGCTTATTACTTTACAAAAACCAGCGAATCTTATTTAACCGATGCCGAAGTAGATTCCCTGTTTCGTAATGAAGCAACCTCTTTTTTAAAAGAGCAAAGCATTCCTGAGTCGATGATCGAGGCAACCTATCCTACCATTAAGACCATGTTGCTGAATGTTACCAGGCTGGATATAACACAGACATTTAAAGAGCTGGAGAATCAACAAAGAATAAAACCGGTTACAGATAAAAAGTCGCCACAGTTTAACAGCGCTAAAAGATTATATATTGAAGCATTTGAGGAAGTGGTAAGAAGAACATTTTTTAAAAACCGGTCCTTATCAAAATACACCCGGCTCAATAACAGCGACAGGATCACCAGCTTTAACAGTACCGTGCGTATTGGCACCAACGGTAAATTATTGGTGCAGGAAGAGATCAGCATACACAATGGCAATGGAGAAACAAATTCGGTTTACGCCAATCAAACTTCAGGAGAGGATGCTATTGTAAACAATGAGATCAAAAGAGGGATCGTAAGGGCTTTTCCGCTTTACTATATAAATGAGTATAAACTTTTTCAGAACACAACTTTTGATCTAAAGGAAGTATTGCGGGATGGTAAAACAGAAAGCTATCATACCGAAAAACAAAAGAATGGTATTTTAGTTTATACCGGCAGCCGCGATATTTTCCTGGAGAAAGGAGATTATACCTACAGCATTACTTATGAAACTGATCACCAGTTAAAATCATTAAAAGACTTTGATGAGTTGTACTGGAATGTTACCGGCAATGGCTGGTCTTTTAAAATAGACTCGGCAACTTGTACGGTCATACTTCCTAAAGGAGCAACCGCATTATCAAATAAATGTTATACGGGCCCGCAAGGCGATAGTGCTTCAGATTGTAATATCAGCCAGACAACAGTTGGAGATAGTGTTGTGATCGTTTTCAGGTCTACGAAGTCGTTAAAACCTTTTACCGGTTTAACCATTGCCACATCCTGGCCAAAAGGATTTGTACAAAGCCAGCCTTCATTTTTTAAAACCTTTGGTTATTATGTTTGGAATAACAAAGCCGTTTTCTTTTTACCATTAGCGGCATTGCTTTCTGCTATCTTTTGTTTCTTCTTCTGGTATCGCTATGGCCGCGATCCTGAAAAAGGAACGGTTTATCCATTGTTTGAACCGCCGGCTGGTTATGGCCCTGCGGCATTGGGTTATATTTATAAACAAAAATTCAGTAATCAATTAACGGCAGCAACTATTGTAGATGCAGCTGTGCGGAATAAAATTAAAATTGATGTGGAAAGAGACGGGCTCATTTTTAAACATAATGAATACGTCATCAGTAAAAGTAAACTGCAAACAAAACCTCCGGTAAGTAATTATGAAGAATTCTGGAGTGATATTGAAGACCTTGTAGGAACCCGGATAGAAAAAGGAAAATATAATAGTGACCTCGGCGACCTGAATAAAACCGTGAAGGCTTATTGCGAAGACAATTATAAAAACAAGGACGGGTCAATAAAAAAAGGGTATAAAGGTTTTTTTGCCCTCAATAATTCTTATACAACGATCCCGGGATTAATTTGTTTTGCAGCTGGTATCTGGGGAGTGATAGAACTTTTCAAAGCGCTGCAGCTGTCAAACTTTTGGCAGATAGCATATTTTGTTGGGGGCATCATTTTATGTTCGATGGTATTTAGAGTATTCTCAAAATTATTAAGGGCTTATAGTCCCCAAGGACGGCAAATGGTTGATAAAATTGAAGGCTTCCGAATGTTTTTATCAACTGCAGATGAAACAAGGTTTGACATGATGAGCCCGCCAAAAAAATCACTGGAGTTGTACGAAAAATATTTACCCTTTGCTATTGCGCTTGATTGCGAAATTGAATGGGGGCAAAAATTTGAAGACATCATCAACACGGCTGTTATAGGTAGTGCTGTCGGCTCTTCATTTTCACGAAGCTTTACCAGGGACAACGATAATTTCAGTTCATCCTTTGCCTCATCGTTTAGCGGCGCTATATCATCTGCAACTACGCCACCATCCAGTTCATCCGGCGGTGGTTCTTCTTTTGGTGGTGGAAGCAGCGGTGGTGGTGGCGGTGGTGGCGGTGGTGGTGGTTGGTAGTTTTTTAAACCATAAAATATATAAGTATGTCCAACGAAACTTCTTTTGAAAACTGGTATGCCGAAGTGAAAACTGAATTTGCAAAAGCCGGGCTTATGTTGCCTGAAGACATTGAAATGATGGAGCTTGCCCACATGGAATGCATGGCCGATGAAAAATCAATTGCAGATTTTGTAAAGGAAACTGCAGCAGAACAAAACAAGTAAATCAAGCACCATGAAGAAATATTTTCTTTGCATAGCAGCCATCATCGTTTTTATTTCCTGTAAACAACCGGCAAATAAAACAAGTGCGTCAACAGTTTTGTACGACTCTGCATATATGCCTGCAACCTTTACAGATCCACATCGCCTGGAAAAAATAAAAACTGCTTTTGGTGTGATCGACAGCCTGTATAAAAAGCATGCAGAAGCAAATCACTTCCCGGCTATTTCTTTTGGGCTTATTGTTGATGGACAGCTTATTTATAAAAATAGTTATGGTTATACTGATGTAGCAAAAAAAGTACCGGCAACAACTTCTTCATTGTTTCGCATTGCCTCTATGAGTAAAAGTTTTACCTGCATGGCCATTTTAAAATTGCGTGATGAAGGAAAACTGAACCTGGATGATCCTGCTTATTTATACATTCCTGAACTAAAGAACTTAAAATACCCAACGGCTGATGCACCTGCGATCTCCATTCGCCATTTGATGACCCATGGTGCCGGGTTCCCCGAAGACAATCCATGGGGCGACAGGCAGCTTGCAGATAATGATAAAGACCTGCTGGAATTTATTGGCAAACAAATTTCTTTCTCCAATCCACCTGGCATTGCTTATGAATACAGCAATCTTGGTTTTGCTCTTCAGGGAAAGATCATCAGCAAAGTTTCCGGCATGCGCTACCAGGATTATATCAAAAAAAATATTTTTGAACCATTGGGCATGAAAACAACAACGTACGAATTTGGAGATGTTGCTGCTGATAAACTGGCTCATGGTTATCGTTGGCTGAATGAACAATGGAATGAAGAAACTTTACTGCACGATACCAGGGATGGAAGCTGGGGAGCCATGGGAGCCATGATCAGCTCTATTGATGAGTTTGCCAGCTATATGGCTTTTCACCTTAGTGCATGGCCGCCAAACAATGCAAAAGATGATGGTCCAATAAAACGGAGTTCCGTAAGAGAAATGCATCATCCATGGCGATGGAATGGTTTTAATCCTGCATTTACATTTCCTGACGGAAGAACATGTGCTGTTACAGCTGCATATTGTTATGGTTTAGGCTGGCTGAAAGATTGTGAGGGTAAAACTTATATTTCACATAGTGGTGGCCTACCAGGTTTTGGAAGCCAGTGGCGCATTATGCCCGATTATGGAATTGGTGTGGTTGCATTTGGCAACCGTACCTATGCGCCTATGGGAGGTATAAACCTCAGGGTGCTTGATACATTAATTAAAATTGCAGGCTTGCAACCAAGGCAAATTCTGCCATCAAAAATTTTAGAGCAACGAAAAAACGAGTTGGTGAAAATTTTACCTGATTGGAATAATGCTGAACAAAGTGGCATTTTTGCAGAGAACTTTTTTCCTGATTATCCTATTGATAGTTTGAAGAAAGAAGCAAGGAACTTATACGCTAAAGCAGGAAAAATAATTTCGGTGAAAGCGATGAAGCCTGAGAACCAGTTGCGTGGCAGTTTTATTATTGAAGGTGAAAAAACAGATATGCAGGTTTATTTTACACTATCACCGGAGAACCCTGCTTTGATACAGGAGTATCATATTAAGGAGGTACCCAAAGCAACGCAGGAATTACAAAAGAAATAAAAAAACTACTGTACTTTTATTTTCTAAAATTAAAAGTATGTCGGGTAAAGACATATTGATCATTGAGAACCTGGCTGATTTTGAAAAAAAGATCAACCGTGATGATCGTCCTTACGACATCAACATGATGGTGATGCCGGGTACGCTGGAAGATAAACACAAGGATGTTGATCCGGAGAAAGGTATCCAGGCATTAAGGCGTCAATTCAACCTTATCTATATTTTAACCGACGGAATTCATGATGTGCACCTGGGCGCCGATTACCGCTGGTTAAAGCCCAACGATCTTGTTTTTGTTCCCGAAAATATTTTATACGCATCTTCCAATGTTCGCAATTGCAGGGGTTATTGCATGCACTTTAAAACAGAATTCATTCAACCCTTATTAAAAAACCCGCTTGCCCAGGAATTTCCATACCTGGATATGGAGGCTGAGCATATCATTAATGTAACGGAGGAGGAAGCTGAAATTATCCGTCAATCATTCAGGGATATTATTAAAGAGTATGAAACATTTTCGCAGGAGAAAGATTACCTGATCAGGAATTATATTCATATCCTCTTACTCCGCATCCGGGAGATATACAGGCCCCACGTAAAAAAGATAAACGAATCAGCCACAAGATCAATGAAGATCGCAGGACAATTCAAACGCCTGGTGGAAAAGAATTTTATAGAGATGAGGGAAGTAAGTCAATACGCTGCTTTACTGCATATCACTCCTAAACATTTATCAGAAGTGATGAAGGAACACACAGGCAGGTCGCCCAAAGAAATGATCAATGAGATGTTGCTGCTGGAGGCGAAGGTTTTACTGGGTTCAACCGATCTCACCGTTACAGAAATTGCACACCGCCTGCGTTTTGGTGACCAGGCGCACTTCAGCAACTTTATTAAAAAACATACCGGCAGTTCCCCGCTTGCCTTGCGCAAAAAAAGCTGAAACATACATAAGTCCCCGAAGTTTTTACAAGGAAACAGCCTCTCCGTAATCGCATCTTTGTACCTGGTCTTATTTATTATTCATCTTAAAATTAAAACAATGAAAACAGGAATCTTTCTGGCATTTTTTGCCATATCAGGTTTATTGCTTGCACATCAACCAAATGACAAAACAATAACAAACCTCGCTGCAAGCGTAGCAGAAAAAGGGCAGGTAAAGAATTTTACCAAACCCGATGAAGTAAGGGAATTTCCCAAAGGCAAACTTGAACTGATCAAGATCGGTAATGCCACCATTGGCCGTGCAACTTTTCAACCAGGATGGAAATGGTCTGAGTCTTTACAGCCATTGGTTAAGACAAGCAGCTGCGAAGCGCCGCATTTTCAATACCATGTATCGGGCACCATCATGGTAAAAATGGATGACGGCACTTTACTGGAATGCAAACCCGGGGATGTATCGCTGCTACCTACTGGCCACGATGCCTGGGTGGTTGGCAATAAACCTGCAGTGGTTGTAGATTTCCAGGGGATGATCGATTATGCAAAAACAGGTAAATAGCATTATTCATTTTTAAAACTACAGTTATGTTTATTGTTCGGGATATTTTTCAGCTCCGTTTCGGGGCGTATAAGGAAGCCAAAGCGTTGCTTGATGAAGCTTACAGCAAGGGTATGCTGCCTGATGCAAAATCGGCCAGGATACTCTCCGACTTCACCGGCGATGCTTACCGCCTGATCTTTGAGGAAGGCCATGATTCACTTGGCGATTATGAAAGATCGTTGACAGAAAGTATGGGAACAAAAGAATGGAAAGCCTGGTACGAAAAATTTAAACTTCATATTACCGGAAGCCAAAGAGAGATATTAAAACAGGTGATGTAGACTATAGGTGTACCGCAGAGGTGGGAGCCGCAGAGTTAAGAGTAAATAAATTTTTTTCTCAGCGCCTTTGCGCCTCTGCGGTTTATTTTTTACTCTCCCGGATGATATTTTCGCTCCACATGTTTCATCACATCTTCTTTATAAAATAACACGTCTTTAAACTTTCCTTTGCTATACATCAAACCCTGGTCAAAAAAATGTTTTGAATTTGGGTTGCCACTTTGCCCCCCTGCTAATAAAGATCTTGCTTTAATTCTTTTTCCAAACTCAACAGCACAAATAAAACTGTTACCATTAAAGCCGTATCTTTTTTTAGTGCCTGGATAAGTTTTACTGCTGTAAGATGGAAGCATACCCCAGGTAGAAGATACAAAGCCGACCGGTATGCTTGGCTGGTTATCATCAAATTTGTATTCAATGTCATTGGAAATACGCTGAAACCGGTTTATCTCTCCCCAGGGAATTTGCCAGTTGCCAAAATTATTTTGCAGTTCTTTAATAGTTGCCAGCATGGGTTCGATCATATTTGCAATAGTTGCATTTGCTGCAAAGTATTTTGTTTTTTCAACCTGGTCATCTACGCCTTTTACTTTGTTGATGAACGGTGAAATTTTTTCACCCCACATAACAGCCAATGTTGTGGCAACAGAATTTTCATTGCACCGGTAATCCCAGGTTTTTAAAAAACCGATCGCTTCTTTTAAGTTGGGATAAACCGTATCGCTTGCAATAACTTTTGTCTCATACAAATTTATCAATGCCGGCACCAGTATTTCAAAGGCAGCTAAACGTGTATCGTAACCGGCTTTTATTACTTTATCAAGATCGTATTTCCTTTCTTCATCCAAAACCCTCACTGCATTAATACCCCGGAAATTTTCTCCGTCAGGCGCCAGGTAATTTGCATAATCAGTTTTTTGAGGACTGAATTTTCCGGCAGCAGTAAAAGGAGTAGAGTTACAGTTTTGCAGCCAGCCGTTTTGCGGATTGTAAATATGAACACCTTCATTTACGGTATGGTAACCCTTCCATTCAGTGGCAGATGTGCTTCCATCAACTGGTTTATTCCAATCGTATTTTGGATCACGCTTTGGTAAAAAATTGCCATGCCAGTAAGCAATATTTCCTTCTGCATCTGCATACACGGTATTGTTGCTGGGGTTGGCACCCATGTCCATTGTTTTCTTGAAACCGGCAAAGCTTTTTGTTTTGGTACGCAACCAGCTTTGCATAAAACCTTTTGTATCGCGGTTGTTGTGGCGTAAACTTAAATATTGTCCGTCACGCTTTGCCATAACAGGCCCATGGTGCGTAAAGAGGGTATTGAAAATTTTTGTTTCAATGCCGCTTGCTGTTTTAAATTTTATAGCAATCGTTTTTTTGATCACGGGTTTCAGATCTCCATCATATTCATAAAACCAGTTGTTATTTTGTTTGGTGAATTTTTCAATGTAGGCGTCCGAAATATCTGCCTGGCTTGAAGTATGCATCCAGCCGCCATGCGCATTAAAACCCTGGTAAATGAATGGCTGTCCCCAGGTAACTGCACCATAAGCATTCAAACCTTCTTCGCTTACCATATGTACTTCCGGCCGGAAATAAAATGTTACATGCGGATTGATATACAAAATTGCATCGCCGCTTTCGGTGATCTTTGGAGAAAATGCAAAACCGTTCGATCCTGTTAGTTCCTCTTCAACAAATTCTTTTTTGACCAGCACTTCATCTTTACCTGAATAAAAATTTTTCAACTCTTCTGTTGTTATTCCTCCGGTGCTGATAGCGCCAATGCTTCCATCGGTCCACAACAAAGGATACCATGGTTGAAAGCCGGTGAGCAAGGCCGGCCTAACCTGGGGATTTTTGTATAGATAATAATTGATGCCATCTGCGTACGCATTCAATATTTTTTTTAACCAGGCCGGTGCATTTGTATAATCTTTAATGGCATCAGCAGAATCTATCACCAAACGGATCAACAGATCATTATACAGATCTTTTTCACCGTTGACTTCCGACAGGCGTCCCAGCTTTTCAATATAATTCATCTCCACTCTTCTGAAATCATCTTCACACTGTGCGTATAACAAACCAAAAACAGCATCAGCATCTGTTTTACCATATACATGTGGTACACCATAATTATCCCGTATGATGGTTATGTTGGCTGCATGTTTTTTCCAGCCGGATATTTCCGATGTAGAAAATGGTTGAGCAAATAATTGCAGGGGCAATAAAATAATGATCAGAATTTTTTTCATGTTCTGTTTTCTTATCGGGGGAAGCCTAGTCAATAATGGTGAACCTGCCTGTTGCAATAAGCTTGTCAGCTTCTGTAATACGGAACAAATACAACCCTCTTTTAAAATCTTTTCTATTTAAGGTAATGGTTTTTCCGGTTATACTTTTTATGAGGCTTACCAAAAATCCTGAGGAATTGTAAATAGATAATGTTGCGTTATTGAAATCCTCTTTTGCCTGTATAGTTGCTTTTGAAAAAAACGGGTTAGGATAAATTATTAATGTTTTATCTGTAAAAGCAGAATCTCTGATTTTTGACGGACTGTATTCCCAGAGATGATTTGAGATGGTTGAACCGGTTACAATATAACCTTTGCCACTTAGTGAAAACCCAACACTTTCAGTAAAACCTTTTTCCGGCAATGAATCTTTTTTTATCCAAACAGCGGATGAAGGATCATACTCCTCAAAATATAATTGACTGCCGGCACTTGATTTTATATATCCTTTTTTACCGACCACAAAACTTACCGACCCCCAACCTCCGGGACCTCCTAATGAAGACATTTGAGACCATGTGTCAGTTTTCGGATTATATTGCCAAAAATCATTTTTTTGAACCGGTTCATAACCTGCCCCAACATATCCCATATTTCCTATTGCAAACCCCGTGGATGCAACTCTTTTTGTTCCTGCAAAATCAGCTTTTCTGATCCATGTATTATTTACAGGGTCATACTCCCAAAAATCCTTTGTTGTAGATCCTTCGGTACCGGTACCAATATATCCTTTGCCGCCAGCTGAAAACCCAAAAGCACCATACCGTCCGCTACCTCCGAAATCTGCTTTTCTTGTCCAGGTATCATTAGCCGGGTCATATTCCCAAAAGTCTTTTAAAAAAATACTGCTGGCACCGGTTCCAATATATCCTTTGCTACCAATTGAAAACCCTACGGCATTTAGCCTTGCTACACCGGCAAAATCAGCCTTTCTTGTCCAGGTATTATTTGCCGGATCATATTCCCAAAAATCTTTGAAATAACCAATAGAGGTATTTTTTCCTGTACCAACGTATGCTTTTTTACCAATTGTAAATCCTACTGCGCCAAATCGTAACGTTCCGGGAAAATCAGCTTTTTTTGTCCACGAATTTTGTGCACTTGCAATACTGCAGGTAAGAGAAAAGAAAAGTGCGGGTAGATATTTAGAAAATTGCATTACTAAATATACTAAATAGAATTACATAAAACAAGCCACAGGATTCAGGGCTGAATTTTGATTTGTATTGAATGATAATATTAAAACAGAAAAATTGATTTTCCTGCTTTCTGATGGATGGTTATTCTCCTTTTCCTTTATCACCCACAAACCATTGTTCTTTATTTTTAAACAGAACATTGAATGTGGTTAAGGAACCGTAGCAACGTGTTATGTATTGCTGTATGTTCACTTTTTCTTCGTCGGTAAGTTTTTTGTGGCTGTTGATGTTTTGTTCCAGCACACGCAACCTGTCTCGCAGCATTACAATTTTGTGAAAGAAATCATCAATAGGAATTTCTTTTGGCTTCAATGTTTTATCGGCGGTTTGCAAACTCATAACACCACCGACCCATTTATCGCCAATGGGAACAATTTCTGAGACATCGCTCCATTGCCTTAATATTTTTAATAAAGATCTTTCAACTGCCGAAACAGTTTCCACTTCGGTAGTAACATTTTCTGCAATGATCTCATCCAGATTATTATCGGTCTTGTCGATCTCTTTTATACCATGATGGATAAAAGAAATGAGGTAGGTGGCGTATTTAACGCCAACAATTACACCAGGCCCAAATTGAGTGTGTTGTAACCTTGTACCAATACCAAGTGTTAATTGATTCTCTTCCATAAATTAGTTTTCTTTTTTTGATCCTGCGTTTTCTTTATTTAATAATTCGATCTTGAATGCGTACGACGAATTCAGGATGTATTTATTAAAAGTGACTTCGTCAGCTGTGCTGGCAAATTCGTAAGTAGGTAGATAACGAACCATAAAAGTATCCAGTTCGGCACCCTGCAACTGTGTAATGCGCCGCACAAAATTTTTGTTGAAGCGATAGCGTACAAAATTATCCTGTTCCTGTTGCTCCACCCTTGCCTGGAAAGCCTTCAGCCGTTTATTTCTTTTAAAGCGGAACATGTTAATGATCTCATTTACATCGGCACCTACAGCTCCTCCGGGCGATACACTTGTTCTTATTGTGGGTTTACGGTAATTAAATGCATCCGCATAGGTTTGCCGGTTCTCCATCGAATCCTCACGATAACTCCGGGCAAAGATCACAACTTCCTTCAGGGTATGATACCCGCCTTTTACAGTTACGCCCAATGAAAGATCGAACTGCATAAGATTGGCAATATCCTTTACAGCAAATTTTTGTGTGGGTTTATTCTGATAGATAAAAGTGAGGGAATCTTTTTCAGTAACAGCTATTTTATACCTGCCCATCGAATCAGTTTTGGTATAAGTTCCACCGCTGCTTTCTACCCGTACATTCTCAACATAATTTTTTTTTGAAGAATCAACCACCGTTCCGGTAACTGTTAACTGGGCCTGTAATTGATCAGCTGCAGTAATAAAAAAAAGCAGTGGTAAAAGTATTTTTAAAAATAATTGCAACAGCAGAAAAATTAATGATGGTAAAAATACAGGAACAATCTAAAACAATGTTTGCACCCCGTATGTTTTAACTGCGATTTTGCTTTTCTATAACTGATGCGATCACAGTTGGATAATTGGCATGTTCTAAAACATGAATTTTTTGTGCAAGTGTTTCAGCAGTATCATGTTGTGCTACTTCGCATTTTGCCTGGAAGATGATCTCTCCATGATCATATAGCTCATCCACAAAATGAATGGTTATACCGCTTTCGTTATCTGCGGATGCAATAACCGCCTCGTGTACCGATTGTCCGTACATACCCTTGCCTCCATATTTTGGTAATAAAGCCGGATGTATATTCACTATCTTTTTTGGGTAAGCATTTATTAAGGCATTAGGCATTTTCCATAAAAACCCGGCCAACACAATAAAATCAATAGGGTATTTCTTTAGTTCGGGTAAATAACCATCGCCCTTAAAAAACCTTTCTTTTTCTATTAATAATGATGGGATACCGGCTTTTGCGGCAACCTGCAGTACACCGGCACCGGGTTTATTGCAAACCACCAAAGCTATTTTTACTATTGAAGATGCTGCGAAATAATTTATTATCTGTTCAGCATTGGAACCTGTACCGCTTGCAAAAACAGCTATCCTGGTTATATTGACGCCCTGCTTGCGGCCACTCATCTTCTTCCAGATCTTAATAATGTACTTTTTAAAAAAGGTGAATTGCCCCAGCGGGATGCTGATGAGTAAAACACAAAGAGGCCAAAGCAGGGTTATTAATATTATATACAGGATGAACCATACAACACCTTTCTCTAAATTGGTAAGCAGTAAGATCTTTCTTCCGGCATATCCACAAAGGCTTCCACCCAATGCAAAAGTTGCAATAATGAGCACCAGGTCCACCCCATTTACCTTCCATCTTTGCTTAAGTTTTTCAAACATTCGGCAAATGTGGGTTAAAAATTTGTGATTATGCAGACTTGTAACAAAAAAAATCGACCGGCAAAAACTACTTACAAATACATGACAATTACAACACAGATATAGTGACAAATTGCTGAAAACCACGCCAGATAAGGAAAAAAAAAATTCTAAAATGTTGATACATTGTCAGCATCCTGTCTTATTTTTGCTGCCGAATCAGGATATTTTTCCACATTAGCCCCGTTATTAACTGTATGAGTCGCTATAGAAAAATCTTTAACAGAATATTTACAAGTATCTTCTTAGTTGTTTTACTATCCATTAATATACAATCTTTAGCTGCCGACGGTGAAGCTTTGTTTAAAGCAAACTGTGCCAGCTGCCATAAGCCCGATAAGGATTTTTCAGGACCGGCATTAAAAGGCTGGAAAGACAGGCAGCCTGGTGGAGGCTGGATATATAACTGGATACACGATCCTGCGGGGCAAAACGACACTTATGCAACGGCGCTAAAGGACAAATGGAAACCAACAGTGATGACAGCTTTCCCTCAGCTAAAAACCGATGAGATCGATGCTATTATGAAGTATGTGGATGATTGGGCGCCTCCTGTAGTTGATCCTAAAAAAGATCCAAAAGGCTCTGATGACTCTCTTCTTTTTGGAATTCTAACCCTTGTTTTAGCCCTTATTGCTTTCATATTATTACAGGTTAACAGCAACCTCCGCAAATTATCTGATGAAAAAGAAGGCGTGCTGCGCCCTGAGCCTGTTCCGGTTTATAAAAACAAAACTTATTTAATGGCCGGCATTTTACTGTTGTTTGCCGTTGGCGGATATTATACCATCAATGGGGCAATTGGTATGGGCCGTATGCAAAACTACCAGCCTGAGCAACCGATATTTTACTCTCACCAGGTACATGCCGGTACAAACCAGATCAGTTGTTTGTATTGCCATGGTGGTGCCCAGGACAGCAAGCAGGCAAGCATTCCATCAGTTAATACCTGTATGAACTGCCATAAATCTATCAGCAAATACGAAGGAACCGATAAACTGGTTAGAGAAGATGGAACTGCTGTTGACGGAACCGCTGAAATAGAAAAATTATATGCTTACGCCGGATGGAATTCAGCGACCAAAACTTACAATCCTGATAACAATAAAGACGGTGTTCCTGATGGGGCAAAACCAATTGAGTGGGTAAAAGTTCATAATCTTCCCGATCACGTTTATTTTAACCATAGCCAGCACGTAAAAGTAGGTAAACAACAGTGCCAGACCTGTCATGGTAACATACAGCAAATGCCTGAAGTGTACCAGTTCAGCAACCTGAGCATGGGCTGGTGTATAAACTGCCACAGGGATACCAAGGTTGATTTTTATAACAAAGAAACCGGCACTGGTAACAAATATTACAGCATTTACGAGAAATTCCACAAAGATATAAAGAGCGGCAAAATGGATAGTGTTACTGTAGAGAAAATGGGTGGAACGGAATGCCAGAAATGTCACTATTAAAATAGTTTGCAGCCTGCAACAGGTAGCCTGCACCATTAAATTTCAAATTGTACAACGAATAGGTTATTGACTGCCAACCGTCAACTACCAACTGTCAACTGATAAATATGAGTAAGAAAAAGTACTGGCAAAGTTTTGGAGAACTGAATCAAACAGAAAGTTTTCAGGAGTCAACCAAAAACGAGTTTAAAGAGGAGCTGCTTCCTTTGGCAGATCTTGATGATAAAGGTATTTTAGATGCAAAAACTCCTCGCAGGGATTTCCTTAAATACCTGGGCTTTAGTACAGCCGCAGCTGCCGTTGCTGCAAGTTGCGAAACACCTGTACGTAAGGCTGTACCATTTTTAAACAAGCCTGATAACGTTATACCGGGGGTTGCCAATTATTATGCTTCTACTTATGTTAATGGTGGCGATACCATTTCGGTGATTGTAAAACAAAGAGACGGAAGGCCTATTAAAATCGAAGGAAACGAATTATCAACCATTACAAATGGTGGTACTACTGCCCAGGCCCAGGCTTCTGTATTAGACCTTTATGATAACACACGCCTTCGCTATCCAATGCAAAAAGATGGCAAGGGTTTTAAAGAAGTTACCGGTTTTGATGCATTTGATAAAATGGTTGGGGCTGCTATTACCGGTAAAGCCGTTGCACTGCTTACTTCAACAGTAAATTCTCCATCTACCTTAGCAATTATAGCTGAATTTTTAGCAAAATATCCGGGCAGCCGCCACGTACAATATGATGCAGTAAGTTACAGTGGTATGTTGCTGGCAAATGAAGCCTGCTATGGTAAAAGGGCCATCCCGTCTTATCATTTTGATAAAGCAAAAGTAATTGTAAGTCTTGGTGCCGACTTTTTGGGAACCTGGCTTAGCCCTGCTGAATTCAACAATCAATATTCTCAAAACAGGAAAATAAAAGGCGAGAAACCAGAGCTTAGTAAACACTTTCAGTTTGAAAGTATGATCAGCCTTACCGGTAGTAATGCCGATGACCGCTATACTCATAAGCCATCAGAAACCGGTGCTGTTGCATTGGCTTTGCTGGCTAAATTGGGTGGTGCTGTATCTGCACCAACAATTGCAGATGCAAAACTTACAAAAGGAATTGATACTGCAGCCGCAGCCTTAAAAGCAAGTAACGGTGCGGCATTGGTTGTTTGCGGAAGCAATGACGCAAATATCCAGGTAATTGTAAATGCTATTAACGCTGCAATTGGCGCCAATGGTACAACCATCAACTGGGCCATCACATCAAACTATAAAAATGGTATTGATGCTGATATGGCAAAGCTGGTTGATGATATGAACAGTGGTGCAGTTGGTGCAGTTTTGATCAACGGTGTTAACCCTGCTTATTCATACAACGATAGCAAAAAATTCAAAACCGGCCTGGCAAAAACTGTTTCTGTTTCCTTTAACGGAACCATGGATGAAACAACTGAACTATGTAACTATATCCTTCCATCTCACCACTGGTTAGAAAGCTGGGGCGATGCAGAACCTAAAACCGGTTACTTCAGTTTAATACAGCCAACCATTAACCCGTTGTTTAAAACCCGTGCTTTCCAAACTTCATTGATCAAATGGAGTGCCGCTGCAGGAAGCCTTGTTAATGATTACGAAACTTATTTTAAAACATACTGGAGTGCTAAGTTAGGCAGTACAGAGCTGTATAATAAAGCTTTGCAGGATGGTGTAATAGAACCTGCGGCAATGCCTGTTGGTGGCGGAGCCTTCAACGGAGCAAAATTAGCAGAAGCAGCAACTGCAGTTACCGCAGTAAAAGGCGGAGCGGTTGAAGTAGTGCTTTACCAAAAAGTATCAATTGGCGATGGTAACCAGGCCAATAACCCTTGGTTACAGGAATTACCTGACCCGGTTAGTAAAGTAACCTGGGACAACTATGCAATGATGAGCCCGGCAATGGCAAAGTCATTATTGAACCTGGATGTAATGAACCAGGAAGGTGGAAAGCAAAGTGATTATGAAGTTCATCCTGAAAAACCGGTTGTAAAAGTTACAGTAAATGGCAAGTCGGTTGAATTGCCTGTTATTGTTCTTCCGGGTATGAATGCTGCAACGATAGCGCTTGCTGTTGGATATGGAAGAGGATCTGAAGGCGCAACACCTGAACAGGTTGCTGCTAATATCGGCAGGTCTGCACGGGGTGCCGGTAAAAATGTTTATTCTTTGGTTCAGTTTAGCGGAACCAATGCTTATAGCTCGGTTGCAACTGTTGAAAAAACAGGCGCTATGTATCCATTGGCACAAACACAGGTGCATGGATTTACTGAAAGCCGCCCGGTTATTTATGAAACCAATCTTAAAAGTTTTACGGCTAATCCCGAAGCTGTTTTAGAAGAAATAACCAATGAGCGTTTGGCAACTACTATTGGTGGCAGTAAAGATTTTGTGAAGGATGGCACTATGTATCCCGATTTTGATAAACCGGGTATTAAATGGGGAATGAGTATTGATCTGAATACCTGTACCGGTTGCAGTGCCTGTGTTGTAGCATGTACAGCCGAAAATAATGTGAGTATAGTTGGTAAAATGCAGGTGCAGCGTGCCCATGAAATGCACTGGCTGCGTATTGACCGCTATTTTACATTCAACAGCGATAATCATGAAGATGTGGATGTGGTTTTTCAACCCATGCTTTGCCAGCATTGCGATAATGCACCTTGCGAAAACGTTTGCCCGGTTGCAGCTACAAATCATAGTACCGAAGGCTTAAACCAAATGACTTATAACCGTTGTATTGGTACAAGATATTGTGCCAACAACTGTCCTTATAAAGTACGCCGTTTTAACTGGCTTGATTATACAGGAGCAGATAGCTTCCCGGATAACCAGAACCCAATGATAGGCGAATACATGGATGACTCTGTATTGCAGATGAATGACGATTTAACAAGAATGGTCTTGAATCCTGATGTTACTGTTCGTTCAAGAGGTGTGATCGAAAAATGTTCTTTCTGTGTTCAGCGTTTGCAAGACAGCAAATTGGAAGCTAAAAAACAACAGGACCCTTCACTGGTACGTAATGTAAAAACTGCCTGTATGCAGGCTTGTCCTACACATGCTATTAGTTTTGGTAATGTACATGATAAAGAAAGTGATGTGTACAAGATCAGAAATGTAGATCAAAAGCACCGTGCTTTTTATGTAATGGAGCAGCTGCACGTTTTGCCTAATGTAAGTTACCTGGTAAAAGTGAGGAATACCGAAAGGCACATTGGTGTAATAGAAGAGCATGGCGGCGAAGCTAAGAAAGAGGTGAAAGCACACGCATAGATAATATCGAATGTTGAATATCGAATATTTTTTAAAGCACATTAACATTCGATATTTAGCAGTTTAAAATTCGACATAAAAAATAAATTAAAGCTGAAATTTTCTAAATCAGGTTACAGCTAAAAGAATAAGATAAGATATGTCATTACTGAAATACGAATCGCAACTAAGGGAACCGCTGGTAGATGGTGATAAAGATTACCACCAGGTAACGGAAGATATCATTCGTCCCATTGAGATGAAACCGAGCCGTCTCTGGTATATTGGATTTTATATCAGCGTATTGCTGTTAGGTTTTGGGGTGTATAGTGTTTATCGTGAGGTTACTTATGGTATTGGCCAGTGGAACGTGAACAAAACGATCGGCTGGGGTTGGGATATTACCAACTTCGTATGGTGGGTAGGTATTGGTCACGCCGGTACGTTGATATCGGCTATCTTATTATTATTCCGCCAGGGATGGAGAACCGGTGTGAACCGTGCAGCAGAGGCGATGACGATCTTTGCGGTAATGTGTGCCGGCCAGTTTCCTATCTGGCATATGGGCCGTGTGTGGATGGCATTCTTTGTATTACCTTATCCAAATACCCGTGGCCCTTTGTGGGTTAACTTTAACTCTCCCTTGTTGTGGGACGTATTTGCGATATCAACTTATTTCACCGTTTCTTTATTATTCTGGTATTCTGGTTTATTGCCTGATCTGGCAACGGTAAGAGACCGTGCAAAAACCAAGTTCCGTAAAATGTTTTATGGCGTTGCATCATTTGGCTGGAGCGGAAGCACCAAGCACTGGCAACGTCACGAATCTTTATCGTTGGTATTGGCGGGTTTAAGTACACCGCTGGTATTATCAGTTCACACCATCGTATCTTTTGACTTTGCTACTTCGATCGTTCCGGGTTGGCACACAACCATCTTTCCGCCATACTTCGTGGCTGGTGCTATCTTCTCAGGTTTTGCCATGGTGCAAACATTGATGATCGTAGTACGTAAGGTTTTAAACCTGCAGGATTATATTACCATTGGCCATATTGAGGCTATGAATAAAGTAATTGTACTTACGGGTAGTATCGTAGGCTGTGCTTATTTAACTGAATTGTTTATTGCATGGTACGGGCAAAACCCTTACGAGTGGTATGCATTTAAAGAAAACCGTGCTAACCTGTTCAGTCCTTATGGTTGGAGCTACTGGTTGATGATGTTCTGTAATGTGGTATCGCCACAATTGTTCTGGAGCCGTAAGCTGAGAAGAAATATCACTGTGACATTCTTCATGAGTATCATTGTAAACATAGGTATGTGGTTCGAGCGTTTTGTAATTATTGTTACATCGGTGTACAGGGATTACCTGCCATCATCATGGAGTACTTATTACAGCCCGTCCATCTGGGAGATAGGATTCTATCTCGGAACATTCGGTTTGTTCTTTACCTGCTTCTTCCTCTTTGCAAAATACTTTCCGGTTATTGCGGTAGCCGAGATCAAAGCTATTTTAAAAACCAGTGGTGAGAATTATAAAGTGAAGATGACGGATATTGAAAAAGCAGATGCGGAGAAGTTTTATTTGGATGAAGTAGAGCATGCTCATTAAGGAGTTTAAATTTTTGACTTTTAACTTTTGAATTATACAATATGGCTGGAGGAATTAAAAAATTTGTTGTAGGATCATTTGATGATGAAAAGGTATTGTTTCCTGCGGTGAAAAATGTTCGCAAGGCAGGATACAAGATACACGATGTGTATACACCTTTCCCGGTGCATGGTCTTGATCATGCTATGGGCATCCGTGAAACCAGCCTGCATACTGCAGGGTTTATTTATGCCATTACAGGTACTACTACAGCGCTTAGTTTTATGAGCTGGGTTTTTACACACGACTGGCCTTTGAATATTGGTGGCAAGCCACATTTTGCTTTGCCAGCCTGGATACCTATCACATTTGAGTTGACCGTATTGTTTTCAGCAGTAGGTATGGTGCTTACATTTTGTTACCTGTGTAACCTGGCTCCCTTTGTAAAAAAACATCATTTTCACCCAAGGGCTACTGATGATCTTTTTGTAATGGCCATTGAGTGTACTGATAAAACCAATGATGTAGAAGTACAGGCCTTCTTACAATCGGCAGGCGCACAGGAAATAAATGTACAGGTGGCAGAAACAGGATGGTGGATCGGCAGGTATCATAAAGAACAAAAACTATATAAAGAAGAAAAAGGGTATTAATAATAAATACGATTGAGAGGGAGAACACTATTCCCATTTAATAAAAAGAAGATTATCAGAATGAAAAAATTCGCAATTATAGCAACACTGATCTTATCAACGGCAGTTGTGTTTATTGGTTGTAAAGATAAACGTGACCCAGGACGGGTTTACATGCCTGATATGGCTTACAGCCGTGGTTACGAAACTTATGCATCACGTGACTCTGCTGTATTCACAACAGATCCCAATGATGTAGGACATAAAATATTTTATAATAACCTGCCACCGGCTGGTACTATTAAACGGGGCGAACTTTTTGCTTTCACTGTAGCAGCAGATAATAGCTTTAGTACAATTGATAGTAATGTTGCTTTAAGCGGTCAACTCGCTTTAATAAAAAATCCTTTGGCTCCTTTAACTGTTGCTGATAGTATAGAAGCCGGCAGGTTGTTCAATATTAATTGTGCTGTTTGTCATGGTGCCAAAGCCGGTAATGACGGTCCGTTGGCCCCAAAAGTTGGTGGAGTAAAAAGTATAATTGCTTCATCACCTAAATTCAGTGACGGCAGGATATTTTATGTGATGGAATACGGGCAGGGTAACATGGGTAGCTATGCCCCTCAATTAAGCAGGGAACAAAGGTGGAGGATAGTACAATATATCAGAACATTGGAACCCAAAGCAGCTTCTGCAACGGCCACATCGGCTGCTGCTAAAGACACTGCAACAGTAGTAAAAAAATAAAAGCATTAACTCAAAATAAAGATCAGATGGATCATCAATTTCAATTACCGGGCAGTTACAAAAAGTGGACGTATGGACTGATTGCTGTCGGCCTGGTAGCATTAGTGTATGGATTTATAATGTTTAATCCTACTGCACATGCAGGCCATGGAGAAAATGTTAACAGTACCCGCTTTTGGGCTGTGTTATTGCAAAACAGTGTGTTCTTTTTATTGGTAGTTAATGCCGCCATGTTCTTTATATGTGTTACTACAATGGCAATGGGTGGATGGGTAATAGCATTCAGAAGGGTATCTGAAGCCATTTCAAGTGTAGTTCCCATTTTAGGCGTTATCACATTTGTTATTTTGATGTGTATTGTTTTTGGAGGCCGTACTGATATCTACCATTGGTTAGATAAAGAAGCTGTTGCAAATGATCATATTTTAAATGGAAAAAAAGGTTTTCTAAATCCAACATTCTTTACCATCTGGTCTTTCTTAACAATTTTCCTTTGGTGGTTTCTTGGAAAGAAAATGCGCAGCATGAGTTTGGAAAGCGATAAGAAGGGTAATATGGATTACGAGTCGGGAAAGAAATTTATATGGAACAATACTGTTTGGGCGTCTTTATACACAATTGTTTTCACCCTTACAGTTGCCTCAACCATTCCCTGGTTATGGTTAATGAGCATTGATGCTCATTGGTACAGTACCATGTACAGCTGGTACACTTTTGCCAGCACTTTTGTTTCTGGTATTTCGCTGATCGCATTGTTTGTAATTTATTTAAAGAACAGGGGCCAGCTTGCGTATGTTACCGATGAGCACCTGCACGATCTTGGAAAGTTCATGTTTGCATTCTCAGTTTTCTGGACATACCTGTGGTTCTCTCAATACATGTTGATCTGGTATAGTAATCAGCCGGAAGAAACAAAATACTTTGTTGAGAGAATAGGAACTGCTACCAAAGCCGGTCCTTATAAAGCAATTTTCTTCCTCAACTTAATATTGAACTTCCTTTGTCCGTTATTAATATTGATGAAGAAGGGTTCAAAAAGAAACTGGACCCTGGTTACTGTTATGGCGGTGCTGATCATCTTTGGCCACTGGATCGACTTTTTTCAAATGGTGATGCCTGGCACTGTACACGGGCATTACAGTTTAGGTTTCTTTGAATTCGGTACAGCTTGTTTGTTTATCGGACTGATCATGTGGGGAACAGGAAATTATTTAAGTAAGCATTCTTTGCTTGCAAAAAATCATCCTTTCTTAAAAGAGAGTATGATTCATCATACATAAAAATGACCCCTCCGCCCTAAAGAGGGAACCACGAAGGAGATCAATATTGAAGATTGTTTTTTTGAGATAGAATAAAAGAAGTTAATAGAATTAAAAAATTCCTTGCCTTAACAGGGTGCAAAAAGCCCCTTTAGGGGTTTGGGGTAAATAACACATTTATGAAAGAGTTTTTAATGATAGCTTTAGGAGCACTGATCTTTGTAGTCATCTTTCAGATTGCAAAAGCCAGTGAATATGTAAGCGTTTTAAAAGGCGAAAATAAGACCCGTAAACAGAATAATAAGATCAACGCTTTCATGTTGATAGGTTTTCTTGTTTTTGGATTGATAGGTGTTTGGTATTGCAATGAACTGTATTATGGCAAAACCCTTTTTCCACAAGGCGCTGCATCGGTAGAAGGGGGGGAATGGGATCAGATGTTTATGATAACAACAGTTATTACCGGTGTTGTTTTTATTCTTACACAGGTCTTATTATTCTGGTTCTGTTTTAAATACCAGGCGAAGGATGACAGAAAAGCATTTTACTTCCCACACAACACAAAGTTAGAATTGATATGGACTACTGTTCCGGCAATCTTCTTAACAGTACTGGTAGTATTTGGTTTAAAATACTGGTTTAAATTAACCGGTGATGCGCCAAAAGAAGCAATGATAGTAGAAGTTACAGGTCACCAATTTGCCTGGGAGTTCAGGTATCCCGGTGCCGATAAGGTTTTGGGTAAAACGAATTACAAATTATATACAACAAAAAATAATCTTGGGGTAGATTTTGAAGACCCTGCAAGTTTAGATGATATCCACGTAACTACTACCATGCATGTTCCTGTTGGAGTTCCCGTTAAAATGGTGATCCATTCCCAGGATGTTATCCATGACGTTGGTTTACCACATTTCAGGCTGAAGATGGATGCCGTACCAGGTATTCCAACCACACAATGGTTTACGCCAAAGATCACCACGGCGGACATGAAAAAGAAAACAAACAACCCGGATTTCAATTTTGAAATTGCCTGTGATCAGTTGTGCGGTTCAAGTCATTATGCCATGAGGGGTGTTATTATTGTTGAAACAATGGAAGAATATAAAAAATGGTTAGCAGAGCAAAAATCTGAATACTCTACATTGTTTCCTGCTAAAACGCCGAATCAAAATGTAGCAGATACTGCAAAGAAAGAGATATCACAGGCATTGCCGGTAAAAAAATAATTAAAGGGTTTCCCACAGTAATCGGGAGAAAAAAATAAGAATATGAGTAGCGTAGCCACATTAGACCATGCCGATGTTCACGGAGCACATGATGCACACCATGAACATCATCACCATGAAACATTTATAACCAAATATGTTTTTAGCCAGGATCACAAGATGATCGGCAAACAATTCCTGGTAACAGGTATTATCTGGGCCATTATAGGAGGTTTGTTTTCGGTAATATTCCGTTTTCAGTTGGGTTATCCTGAAGCAACTTTTCCATGGCTGGAAGATCTGTTAGGGCATTGGGCCGCAGGCGGTAAATTAAAACCAGAGTTTTATTATGCACTTGTTACCATGCACGGAACTATTCTTGTATTCTTTGTATTGACTGCGGGATTAAGCGGAACATTTGCAAACTTCCTTATTCCATTACAGGTTGGCGCAAGAGATATGGCTTCGCCTTTCTTAAATATGCTTAGCTACTGGTTCTTCTTCCTGGCCTCTGTAATTATGTTCGCTTCTTTGTTTGTACAAACAGGCCCTGCAAGTGGTGGGTGGACGATCTATCCTCCATTAAGTGCTTTGGGAGATGCATCAAGCGGATCAAAAATTGGTATGGATCTTTGGCTGGTAAGTATGGCCATGTTTATTGTATCGTCTTTGTTGGGTGGCCTTAATTATATTACTACCATCCTCAACATGCGTACAAAAGGAATGAGCATGACCCGCCTGCCACTTACAATCTGGTCATTATTCTTTACCGCAGTTTTAGGCGTACTTTCTTTCCCTGTATTATTATCAGGCGCTATATTATTATTGTTCGATCGTAACCTCGGCACCAGCTTTTACTTAAGTGATATTGTTATAGCAGGTAAAATTTTACCAAATGAAGGTGGTAGTGCCATCCTGTTCCAGCATTTGTTCTGGTTCCTTGGACACCCCGAAGTATATATTATCTTATTACCCGCCATGGGAATGAGTTCGGAAATTATTAGTGTAAACAGCCGCAAACCTATATTCGGTTATATGGCCATGGTTGGATCAGTATTCGCTATTGCTATATTGGCGTTCCTCGTGTGGGCGCATCATATGTTTGTAACGGGCCTTAACCCATTCCTTGGTTCTGTATTTGTATTACTTACTTTGTTGATCGCTGTGCCATCTGCCATTAAAGTATTTAACTGGCTTACTACATTGTGGCGGGCAAATATCCGCTTTACACCGGGTATGTTATTCGCTATCGGGTTTGTAAGTTTATTTATCAGTGGCGGTTTAACAGGTATATTCCTGGGTAACTCAGCGCTTGATCTTCACTTACACGATACTTATTTTGTGGTAGCCCACTTCCATATTGTAATGGGTGTGGCATCTATGTTTGGTATGTTCGCCGGTGTTTATCATTGGTTCCCTAAAATGTTTGGCCGTTATTTAAACAATACTATGGCTTATATTCATTTTTGGGTAACTATGGTTGGCGCTTACCTGATCTTCTGGCCAATGCACTACCAGGGTTTAGCAGGTATGCCACGTCGCTATTACGATTTTTCAAGCTGGAGCTCATTTAATATGTTCGGCGGGCTGAATGAATTCATCAGCTTTGTAGCGATGATCGTATTTGCAGTTCAGTTGCTTTTTGTATTCAATTTCTTTTACAGCATATTTAAAGGAAGAAAAGTTACCGATCCAAATCCATGGGGTTCTAATACATTGGAGTGGACAACACCAATTAATCCCGGACACGGAAACTGGCCTGGAGAGATACCGGAAGTTCATCGTGGAGCATACGATTATGCAAAAGACGGTAAAGAATTCATACCGCAGAATGTACCGGTGGGCGATGATGAATCAACCCATCATTAATAATAAATTGAAAGTGCGGTTGATTTTGAAGAGATATAAAATTTAGATTTTTGAATAACTCAGAACAGGAACAAAAGACCATAGCCAGCTCAACATCATTTGCGTTGGTAAGTAAAGTGAAAGATTACTTTCAGCTGATCAAGTTCACTTTGAGTTTTATGGTTGTGTTCAGTACGGTGGTTAGTTTTTTAATAGCACCCAATGAACAGTTTTATGTTCGGGAGAAATTAATATCAGTTCTTTTACTTTTTGTTGCAGGCATGTTGGTCACCGGTTCGGCAAACGCCATTAACCAGGTACTGGAGAAAGCTTCAGATGCGTTGATGATGCGTACAGCTAAAAGGCCGGTTGCCAGTGGCAGGATGACTGTGAATGAAGCAGGAATATTTGCTTTCATTACAGGGGCCGCCGGTGTCTTTATGATGTGGAAGTTCTTTAACACAGAGAGTGCGTTGGTTAGTTTAGCCAGTCTTTTTTTGTACGGCTTTATTTACACACCACTCAAAAAAGTTAATTCAATTTCTGTGTTGGTTGGCGCTATACCTGGTGCATTACCCTGCTTAATTGGCTGGGTAGCTGCGTATGGAGATGGAACTATCAGCTGGACAGGTGCCTGGGTTTTATTTGGTATCCAGTTCTTATGGCAGTTCCCGCATTTTTGGGCAATTGCCTGGCTGGCGCACAAGGATTATACCACGGCAGGCTTTAAATTATTGCCGGCTGATAAAGGCCCTACCAAATTCACCGCAATGCAAAGTATTATTTACAGCGCATTGATGATACCAATGGGATTTGTGCCTTATTTCACCGGTATTAGCGGAATGACTAGTTTTTTTATTTTGCTGGCTTGCAACTTGTGGATGGTTTATGTGAGTGTACTGTTATTCATACGTATGGATGCAAAAAGTGCAAGACGGGTAATGTTCAGTTCTTACTTTTATTTAATGATCGTTTTACTGGCATTGTTTGCAAACAGAACTGTGTAGTAAATGCAAGAATAAATTAAAAATTCCCGATTGGGATAAAGTGATATGAGTACAGTGGCAATGGAACAAAGAAAAAAAATTCATCCGCATAAATTTACCCTGTGGGTAGGCATCGGCAGTTTGCTGATGATGTTTGCGGGTTTAACAAGTGCTTATATAGTTAAACGTAACCAGGCTAACTGGCAAACGTTTGATCTGCCGCAATTCTTTTGGTACAGCACGGTTGCGATATTGGCAAGCAGTGTAACCATCTTCCTGGCAGAGAAAGCTTTTAAGCAGCGGGAGATGAAAAAATACAGGAGCCTGGTAATTACCACGCTGGTATTGGGAGTTCTTTTTATAGGTTTTCAATTGCTGGGTTTTCAGCAACTGTGGGCAAAGCAGGTAACACTTACAGCAAATGTATCTTATTCATTTATGTATGTTATTGTTGGCTTGCATGCTGCACACGTTTTAGGAGGCCTGGTGGCATTGATCGTATTGTTTGCAAAAGCATTCAGTACAAAAACAAGAACTTATAACAGTGTTCCGGTTGAACTGGTAAGTACATACTGGCACTTTGTAGATGTGCTTTGGATCTATTTATTGATATTTTTAATAATGATCCGGTAGAAAAAATATTTAGTTAGTTTTTATTATAGAATTTAAGAAATATGTCAACAACATCGATACCAACAAACACTAAATGGTGGAACGGAGGAAGAAGCCCGTTTAATATAAGTTATGGTAAAGTAATGATGTGGTACTTTTTAATGAGTGATGCTTTTACTTTTGGGGCATTCCTGATTAGTTATGGTACTATCCGCTTTAGCGTAAACCATTGGGCCGATCCTAACCAGGTGTTTAATGCATTTCCTTTTGCCGGTCACGCAAACCTGCCGCTGGCATTTGTAAGTTTGATGACGTTTATTCTGATCTTCAGTTCGGTAACCATGGTATTGGCAGTGCACGAAGGCCACAAAATGAACAGGAGAGGTGTTGAGAAATATATGATCTTAACTATTCTTGGCGGACTTGCATTCTTAGGTTGCCAGGCATGGGAGTGGACACACATGATCACTGGCGACCATGCTGTATTAGTAAATGGTGAAATTGAAAAATGGGGAACAACAGTAACTAAAAACCCATGGGGGCCACATGTAATGCATGAAGGGCAGTTGGTAAGTACGCCAGGTCCCATTGCATTTGGTGGTTATTTCTTTGGGATAACGGGTTTCCACGGCTTTCACGTATTTAGTGGAGTTATTATTAACCTGGTGATGCTTATCAAAACAAGGCTTGGCCATTTTGATCAGCGTGGCCATTATGAAATGATCGAAAAAGCAGGATTGTACTGGCACTTTGTAGACCTGGTTTGGGTATTTGTATTCCTTTGCTTTTATCTTGTATAAAATTTATTAAAAGAATTATTTAAAATATAATCATGAGTTCAAACGTATCATCCCCGGAAATTACACATACACCGGAACATGCTTCGGGCACGGGCCGCATCTGGAAAACATTTTGGGTTTTATCTGCATTGACTGTAATTGAATTGGGCCTTGGATATTTTTTATATTGGAAGCATGGACAATTATCTTATGGATTTACTTTGTCAACCAAGTTGCTGATAGCTGCATTAACACTTGCCAAGGCTTATTACATTGTTTCTATTTTTATGCACCTTGGTGACGAGATCAGGAATATGATCATGACCATTATTGTTCCGTTACTGTTGTTTGTGTGGTTTATTGCTGCGTTCCTTTGGGATGGTAATGCATGGAAAAATTTGCGTAATACAGATGCCGGAAGCCGACCTGCACAAACAGAGCAACACCAGTTGCATCCTGTTGAAAAGAATGCAAAGCCGTAATTTCTGTCAATTATAAATTTAAAAATATTAGCCATCCCGGTATACCGGGATGGTTTTTTGTTTTATGAATGAATTGATTGGCATTGCCGTAAATTTGCACAGTCAGAAAAAATTATGAATAAGAAAGCCGTTTTAGCCCTGCTGCTCGCCCTGCTAATGCCCTTTGCCGGGTATTTTATAGTTAAGTATTACAGTAAAGATGCTGTGCATATGCCGGCGAGGTATTTTACTCCCGAACGTGTGGTTGTATCCGAAAAGAACGGTAAAACTGTTACCGATACCATCTGGCATAAAGTAAAGAATATTGAATTTACAAACCAGCTCGGCAAAAAAGTGTCGCTGCACGACCTGCATGGAAAAATTATAGTGATAGATTTCTTTTTTACCCGCTGCCCGAGCATTTGCCCCGGCATGGCCCGCAGTATGAAGAGGTTGCAGGATTCTTTTAAAAAGAATGACAGTATTGTCCAGTTCATATCTATAAGTGTAGATCCTGAGCATGATTCGGTGCCCCAACTACGAAAATTTGCAGATCGTTATGGGGCCAATCATGATACCTGGTGGTTTGTTACCGGCAATAAAAAAGAGATATATGATTTTGCACTGAACGAACTAAAAGCCGGGCTTGCCGATACTGAAGTGGATTCTGCTTTTATTCATACAGAAAATTTCTTTTTGCTCGACAGCAGCTTTGTTGTAAGAGGCTGGTATAATGGTTTTGACACGGTTAAACAGGCTCAGCTGGTACAGGATATACCATTATTGATGCTTGAAAAGGACAGGAAAAAACCTTCCGTATTCAGGGAATTTATTCCCATACTTCCCATAATATTTATTGCAATAGGAATTGTATTTGTAGCTGTAATTATTTTTAACCGCCAAAAGAACAAACAGGAAAAAACCGCATAAAGTATGTTACAACCCTCTCTGGTAAAGAATGATAAAAAAGCAAAGCTTTTAATTTATATACTGTCTTTTGTGGTATTTGCCGCGGTGGTCTTCTTAAGTAAATATAAATTAGATGTTGACCTTGGTTTTGATGTGCATGTATTTGCAAAAGCAAATGCCATTATTAATTCAATGGTTGCAGTGTTGTTGCTGGCCGGCCTTCTTACCGTTAAGCAAAAAAAATATGCAGTGCATAAGAGAATAATGCTAACAGCTATTTCACTGTCTGTATTATTTTTACTTTCTTATATAGCCCATCATTTGCTTGCAGGAGATACAAAGTATGGCGATATAAATCACGATGGAATGGTAAGTGTTGATGAAAAGGCCCTGGCAGGAAACCTGAGGATGATCTATTATTTTATTCTCATTACACATATTCCACTGGCAGCGATCATCTTGCCCTTTATTTTGTTTACAGCTTACCGGGCGCTTATCGGGGAATATGATAAACATAAAAAACTGGTCAGGATCACGTGGCCTGTTTGGTTTTATGTGGCAATAACCGGCGTCGTAATTTATCTCATGATCAGCCCTTATTATAATTAACCAAAGATGCAACAGGGAAACACTTTAAAAATATTGAACCTAATGCACAAGGCTTTGCTGATGAGCCAGGTTATGTTTGCAGGGGTTTGCATTTACCTGGTTTATTCAAATAGTTTTTTGCCACCCGCAAAAGAGCTGGACAGGACTCTCCAGGTTATTGCATTGATTGCAGCAGCAGGAGGGATCTATGCAGGGATGACTCTGTTTAAAAAGAAATTAGCTCAGATAAGAGACTTGCAAGCTACGGCAAAAGAAAAACTTGCCTTATACCGGGCAGCATGTATCATGCAGTGGGCGCTGATGGAAGGCCCGTCAATCTTTTGCATCGCCTGTTTTTTGATGACGGGTAATTATGCTTTCCTGGCGCTTGTGGTGGTAATTCTTTTTTTGTTTGTAATGACAACCCCATCAAAACTGAAAATATTGATGCAGTTACAGATCAGCGAAGCAGAGTTGGATGAGTTATAAAACAGGCTCAACAACAATTTTCATCTTGCTGAAATAAGAGATCCTCACATTTAATTTATCACCAACTTTTATTTCCGGAGGCAGATCTGCAAGTTTAGGCGAAACCTTAGCCTGTACCTTATCACCAAATACATTCAGGTAAATGCCGTGCGGCGATATTTTGTACACTTCCGCTTCAACAATCTCCTGCTTTTTAAAAGCTCTTTCTGCAGAATAATATTCCGGTATGAATTTTTGTGTAAAAAGAGATGCAGTGACCTTCTCTATTTTCTCCAGGTTATCCAAAGCAAAGGTCACAGCCTCATTCAGCTCAGCTTCGGTTGGTTTGAGTTGCCAGGGCGATATGAGTACAGGAAAAAATAAATAACTGTCTATTTCCTTTACAAAATATTTGTCATCAACAATTTTGAGGTAGCCAATAAAATTGTTTTCAGTCCTGGCTTTGTTGATCAATACATCCAAAGCATTGTTGTACATGAACTGGATATTGGTGGCAACCATCTTATCGCCACGGCCCGATAGGCCTACGGTGAAACTTACTGTATCCCCAATATGAAACACATGTTTTTTTTTGAGTAGTTTTTCATCAACACTTCCATTCACAACTTTCTTCTTACCATTTTGTTCGTACTCAATAATGATATATTTCTTTTCGTGGTTAACGAAACTTACCTGGCCTTTGTGTATGGTATTGCTCATGTAATGTTATACCGTTGTCAACAGTTATTGTAAAGTAAGGATTTATGAGGAGTCTTTGACAATAAAATTATAATTCCAATGCCTCGGAAGGATCCCAGAAACGATCTTTAAAATCAACTACCGTATCGTTCTTAACATCAACGCCATCTTTCTTCAGCAACTCTTCCATCATGGTTGGAGTTGCAAAATGATGTTTGCCGCTAAGCATGCCATTCCGGTTTACTACACGCTGGGCAGGCACTTTAGGTTTTGCATTTCCTGCCGCATTCATTGCCCAGCCTACCATACGGGCGCTAAGCTTGGTGCCCAGGTAGCCAGCAATAGCGCCATAAGAAGTTACTTTTCCTTTTGGTATCTGCCTTGCCACTTCAAAGACATCAGCAAAAAAACTGTACTCTTTCACTGTGCTTTTTAGCTGTTCTTTTTTTACAGGCCTTTTTGTATGCTTAACTATTTTTTTTGCCATTTGCTGTTAAAGATAATAATTCACGCCGTTTTGGTTCAGGAACATTTTTATAATCATAAGGACAATGTTTACAACCATTACCGCAACAATGTCCCCTGTCAAGATGGTATTTGGCTGTAAGCACAATAAACCCTTGTTCATTGTAATAGAAATCTTCGCCTTCGATCCAGCTATTCTTCATCTTTTAATATTTCCTGCAGTTGTTCATCAATATTTTTTATTGTAGCCGGTAGTGTGAACTTCAGGTAATGTATCTTTTTGCTCTGCGCTATGTCCAGGCTTTCATAGTGTGTTTTTATTTTCAATTCCTCCTTTACAATTGCTTCGTTGTGAACATTGTCAGAATCTTCAACAATGGCGAGACGATAAAGTTCAGCAACTTTTTTTGTGAAAAGATAGAGGTCCGGCGAATCTGTTTTAAGGTGAATAAAACCTCCTGGTTTTAAGATCTGCTGGTACAACCTTAAAAACCGCGGATGCGTCAATCTTTTTTTTGCTTTTGAAACCCTGAGCTGTGGATCGGGGAAAGTGATCCATATTTCATCTACTTCGCCTGTTGCAAAATAATCAGCCAGTTTCTCTATCTGGGTTCTTAAAAAGCCGGCATTCGCAATATTTTCCGAAAGGCATTTTTTTGCACCAATAAACATACGGTTGCCTTTTACATCTACACCTACAAAATTCTGTTTCGGAAATAATTTAGCCAGTCCAACTGTATATTCCCCTCTTCCACAGGCAAGCTCCAGTACCAAAGGATCTTTACTTTTAAAAAAAGCATTCCATTTTCCCTTCATTGCTTGCGGGTATTCCAGTACATTGGCGAATGTTTTTATTGCAGCAAAGCGTTCTAATTTTTTTTGAGCCATGGGTGGCAAAGATAAATAAACGCCTTTTGAAAAAGGGTGTAAAATCTCTATGTTTCTGATTAAAAACCATACCAAAGATAAAAATCAACTAAATTTGCATACTATTTTAATTTAAAGCGAATTAACATGACAACAGTAATTGTACCGGTAGATTTTTCAGAAACCTCATTACATGCAGCGAGGTACGCTGCCCAATTATTAGCTGGCAAAAAGCGATGTGAATATAATTTATATCACAGTTATGAAAAGCCAGTGGAAGCTGAGCATGCAGCAGGTGCTCTTGAAAATGTAAAGATTGAATTAACAGAGAAACATGCATTGCAAATTGAGACATTGGCACACCAGGAATCTGATTTTGTTGACGGATTGGAAAAAGCTGCCCGTCATCGTGGAGCCAACCTGATCATAATGGGTATAACTGGTAAATCAGCTATTGCACAGGTATTTTTTGGTAGTAATACTTTAAAGATGGCAGAAAGAAAAGTTTGCCCGGTTTTAATTATTCCTGAAGCGGCATCTTTTAACCCGATCAAAAATGTAATGCTTACTTCTGATTTTAAGAATACGCTTGAATCAACACCCTCAGGACTGATAAAAGGGTTCCTTGATCTGGTTAAACCCCAGCTGCACGTTGTGAATGTTGACAACGAACATTATATTTCATTAACTGAGAATTATGAAGCAGAGAAACAGGAGCTTAAAAAAATGTTTGCTGATTATAACCCTGAATTTTATTTTATGCGGTTGTTTGATGTAGATGAAGCTATCAATTTATTTGCTGAGAGCAGGAATATTGACATGATCATCGCCATACAAAAGAACCGGTCATTTATTGGTAAATTATTAAATGGCAGCAGAACAAAAACATTAACCTATCATAGCAAAATGCCAATAATGGTAATGCATGAGTAAAAATATTTGAGTTATTTTATCTTCCCCGTTTTTAACGGGGATTTTTTTTGGGGAGTTAAGTAAACTCATCCAGTTGATGAATAACCTTGCATTTTTCTATTTTAAAAAAAGTAATGACTTCTTCACATAAACTTTCACGAACAGTAATTAACAGGTTGCTGGTTGTTTTTTCATCCTGAAAATGAGCCACTGTTTTTACAATTGAATCGTAAAAACCTTTGCCTTCCAGCTCCAGCTTACCGGCTTCATCAATAATAATCCAGTCGGGGCTTTGATCTAAGGCCTGTGTTATAATTAAATTTCCTTTTTCAAAAGCAGCGGTGTAAAAATAAAACCTGCCAACAGGAGTAAGTGGTTCATTTGTATTTAATGCATCCGTACATTCAATATCAAAAATCTCTTTTGTTTGCAGGTCAAGTATTTTTCTGCTGCCATCTATATCAGGCATTAAAACACCTGCAATGCTTTTTTGCCGGTTGCACCATCGCAGTAATTCAGTTGTCTTGCCACTGTGTATGGGCCTTGAAAAAATATAAATGCTCATAGCGGCTTATTGATGTCAGTTGTAACCGGTTCTGAATAAGTTAATGTTGCATGAATGAGTGCGGCAAAGAAAGAATACCATCTTCTGAATCCCTGTTGTAATTTACTTTGCTGCCAGGCCAGGGTGGTTAATTTTCTTAATACAGGTAGAAAAGACAAAGTTTTCAAAATCTCTTCGCTATACCGGCTTTCTTTTTTATGTAACAGTTTTTGAATGGCTTTTGTGAACAAAGGCCCGATCAGCATATACCAAAGCAGTATGGCTGATAATGTCCAGCTGATCGTTTTTGCAACAGCCAGCCAACCTTGTTTGTTATTATCAGCAAAAACAAATAAGGCAACAGATAAAGTGATCATTACTCCAATCAATACCCAAAGTTTTTTGTAGTTATTTTTTCCGGAACTGTTTTTTAGAGTAATGTTACTGCTGTTTATTTCTGGTGAATTTTCTAAAGCCAATACCGGGTGTTCAGTATCAAAGCCTTTGATGGTACGATACGCCAGCCAGGCAATAAAAAACCCTCCCGCCAGGTAAATGAGCAAATAAATACCAACGATCCAATAACTGCCATTTGTAACAATACTCCCAAACTGTTTGGCAAGTAAAGCGATCATTTCGTTCATCGCTTTCCAAAGCGATTGCCCGAAAAATAAAGTGAGGATGAGTAGCTTTTGAATGGCTGACTCGATCATGGCGATAGTGCTTAATAAAACAATACTTAAAAAGTTCACCTTTAATAAACTGAATAAACCATAACCCAGTAAAGCCTGGAAAGCAACGGCAATATAAGCCGGAAAAGGTGTGTGCGGACTAACCATTGCTTTTACGATCAACACGATCATAGCGCTTTTTAAAACCTCTTTATAATTGTGTACCGAAATATCTGCAATAAGACAGATCATGATCACGGCCATACCACCAACCAGTAAACCGGTGAATGGTATCTGCAAAGCATGCATAATGCCTCCCAAACCGCTTTCGGTAAAAGCCCATAATGCTGTGAGGCGCTGCACTGCATTAGCTCTTTGTTCTTTTGTTAAGTAAGTATTACCTGCAATCATGAGTACAAATATACTATCATCTTTATTTCATAAGAAGTCCGCACGACTGCGTTGAAATATTAGATAGTAGTGTGCCGGCAGAAAGCTGATTAAACTATTAAGCACATAGCCGGCATTATTTGTCTGCGTAAAGGCAATTTGTTACTTTTATCGTTGCTAATGCTTGCTGATTGCTGCTATAGTTCATCCTGGGCGATTGTCGAAGGACTATGTTTGCAACGGCATGCATAGCCATTCAAAAAAAATAATGATGAGTAAAGATGTTTCAGAATTTATGAGGGAAGCTATCCGGCTTTCCATCAGTAACGTGGAAGAAGGTAAGGGCGGCCCTTTTGGCGCCATTGTAGTAAAGGATGGTAAAATAATTGCACGTGGCATAAACCAGGTTACTACAAGTAACGACCCTACGGCACATGCCGAAGTTGTAGCGATAAGGAATGCCTGTGCTGTATTGAACACTTTTCAATTGGATGGATGTGAGATATATACCAGTTGCGAGCCATGCCCTATGTGCCTGGGCGCTATTTATTGGGCACGACCTTCAAAACTTTTTTACGCCAATTCAAAAGAAGATGCAACAGCCATCAATTTTGATGACCAATTCATTTATGAAGAGATCGCAAAGCCAATAGCAGAAAGAAAATTATTTACCCAACAGGTATTAAGGGAAGAAGCTTTGGAAGCATTTAAAAAATGGAGTGAGAGTACAATTAAAACCGAATATTAATGGTACAGTTCATACTCAATGATAAATTGGTAAATGCTGAACAGGCTTCGGGAAGTACAGTGCTGGATTATATACGCTATTATAAAAGGCTTGTTGGTACAAAGATCGGTTGCCGCGAAGGCGATTGCGGAGCATGTACCATCCTGGTTGGCGATTTTGAAAATGGCAAACTGGTTTACCGCTCTATGACCAGTTGTTTGATGCCGCTTGGGAATGCTCATGGAAAACATATTGTTTCTGTAGAGGGCATTAACATGAAAGAGCTGAGCCCTGTGCAACAGGCCATGGTTGATACAAATGGAACACAGTGCGGTTTTTGTACACTCGGGTTTGTAATGTCGCTTACCGGTTTTGTTTTGAATGATACTACAAAAAAATATGAAGAAGCTGTTGCAGCGATCGATGGAAACATTTGCAGGTGTACCGGGTATAAATCAATTGAACGGGCGGCAGCAATTTTATCTGAAAAAATAAATGATAAACCTGAACAGGAAACAATTGCCTGGCTGGTTGAACAAAAATTCATACCTGAATATTTTTTGCAGATAGAAGACCACCTGGAACATTTAAAGGAAACGAAACAAACTACATCAACCGGGACAAAAACAGCTGATCAAAAATTAAAGCTTGGAGGAGGTACTGACCTGATCGTACAGAAAGCGTTGAAAGTAAAGAAGGCCGAAGTGGAACATTTATTTGACACTCTTCATTTACAAGAGATCAGGCTGGAGAATGGCCAATGCTATATTGGTGCCGGTGTAACTGTAACAGCTTTTGCAGAATCTGAATTAATAAAGGACATTTTTCCTGGCCTGCATAAATATATCAAACTCATTTCTTCCACGCCCATCCGCAATATGGCTACCATGGCCGGTAACCTGGTAAATGCTTCGCCGATCGGTGATATGAGTATTTTCTTCCTGGCACTGAACAGTGATATTGTGTTGAACAAAAATGGTTCAACAAGAATGATCAAACTGAAAGATTTTTATAAGGCTTACAAACAAATTGATAAGACAGCAGACGAGATCATTGAGAAAATAATTTTTACGCCTCCGCAAAAAAACAGTTTCAATTTTGAAAAGGTAAGCAAACGCACACACCTGGATATTGCCAGTGTGAATTCTGCCTGTCAGCTACAAATAAATGAAGGTGGTAGTATTAAGGATATTCATCTTTCTGCCGGAGGCGTAGCGCCATTTCCAAAATATCTTGCAGCAACCTGTTCTTTTTTAAAAGGAAAAAGAATTGACGCAGAAATATTAAAAGAAGCAATTGCAATAATGAATGAAGAAATTGCTCCCATTGGCGATGCAAGAGGAACCGCTGATTACAAAAGGTTGTTATTGAGACAATTATTTTTGGCTCACTTTAAAATAGGCGAAGAAATTATTAAGCAGGTTGTTGGTATATAAAGTCAGATTAAGTTGTTGAATAAATGAATAATGATAAAAATATTAATGCTCTTCAAAGCCCCCCTTTAGGGGATGGGGGTGGCAATATCGATGCAGCAGGACACGTAACAGGCAGATCCATTTATGTGGATGATATTCCTGTGATGGAAGGAATATTGTATGTAAAGGTTTTTGACTCGCCGGTTGCTCATGGAAAAATAACAAGTATCGACTTTTCTGAAGCAGAGCAAATGGAAGGTATCGTAAAAATATTTTCTTATAAAGATGTACCGGGCGAAAACCAGATCGGTGGCATTATTGCTGATGAGCCTTTACTGGCAGATCATGAAGTGCATTTTCGTGGCCAACCTGTTTTGTTGATCGTTGCAGAAAATGAAGATGCTGCAGAAGAGGCATTCGAAAAAATAAAAATTGAAATTGATCCGCTTCCCGTCATCACCGATCCAAGAGTGGCATTTGAGGAAGGAAAATTATTAAGCCCTTCACGAAATTTTGTTATGGGCGATGTAAAAACTGCGTTCAGCAATTGCAAATATATTTTTGAGGGGCAAACAGAATCGGGCGGACAGGAACAATTGTACCTGGAAACACAGGGAGCTTATGCTTATCCAACAGAACAGGACAGTGTAAAAATATTTTCATCCACACAGGGACCAACACAGGTACAAAGAACGGTCGCCAAAGTGTTAGGTATTGGCATGAATAAGGTAGAAGTTGATGTGCCCCGCCTTGGTGGCGGCTTTGGTGGTAAGGAGGACCAGGCATCGGCATGGGGAGCTATGGCAGCAATGACAGCATGGATTTTAAAACGTCCTGCTAAATGCATCCCACACCGCATGGAAGATATGCGGATGACCGGTAAAAGAAATCCATATAGCAGCGACTATAAAATTGGTTTGGATGAGGAGTTGAAAATTGTTGCTTATGAAGCAACATTCTACCAGAACGGCGGCGCTGCTGCAGATCTTTCTCCCGCAATTTTAGAGAGAACTTTATTTCATGCAACCAATAGTTATCATGTTCCTAATGTACGTGTAACTGCCCATTCCTGCAAAACCAATCTTCCGCCCAATACAGCTTTTCGGGGCTTTGGCGGCCCACAGGGTATGTTCGTAATTGAAGTGGCTATTGATCATGCAGCAAAAAAGTTAAATGTTGATGTTGATCTTATTCAACGTAAGAATATGATGGACAATGGCGATGAGTTTTCTTATGGCCAGATCGTGAAGGAATGCCAGGCAAAAAATTGCTGGGATAAAGTGATGGAACTTTATGACATTGAAAATGCTAAAAAAGAAATTCAAGATTTCAATCAGCAAAACCAGTTTTATAAAAAAGGGTTATCGCTAATGCCCGTTTGTTTTGGTATCTCTTTTACCAATACCATGATGAACCAGGCCCGTGCATTGGTACATGTATACAACGATGGAACAGTTGGTGTGAGTACCGGCGCTGTGGAAATGGGACAGGGGGTGAATTCAAAAATGCTGCAGGTGGCTGCAACCTGCTTTGGCATATCGACAGATAAAATAAAACTGGAAACCACCAATACAACCAGGGTTGCCAACACATCGCCCTCGGCAGCCAGTTCAACTGCTGATTTGAATGGAAAAGCATTGTTAGATGCATGTAACCAGATCAAAGAGCGACTATTTTCTTTTATCAAAAGCGAATTAATAGACAGCCAGGAAACAACCGTTGAAATAAGAAATGAAATAGTTTTTATCAATGATGAAGCATCAGTATTCGATTGGAAGCATTTGATCAGGCAGGCTTTCATGAACCGGGTCAACCTCAGTGCAAAAGGGCATTATGCTACACCCATCATCAACTTTGATAAAACCATTGAGAAAGGCCATCCTTTTGCATATCATGTGTATGGCACAGCATTAACTATGGTAACGGTTGATTGCCTGCGTGGTACTTACGAAATTGATGCTGTAAAAGTGGTGCATGATTTTGGCAGCAGCATGAACCGGTCAGTTGACCTGGGACAATGCGAAGGCGGTATTGTACAGGGCATCGGCTGGATGACGATGGAAGAAGTGATCTATAATACGGATGGAAAATTATTATCCAATGCACTGTCAACTTATAAGATCCCTGACATTTATTCAGTTCCCAAAACACTCAATATAAAATTTTTAAATACAGATGGAAATGATATGGCCATCTTCAGATCGAAGGCTGTTGGCGAACCGCCGCTGATGTATGGTATCGGGGCTTACTTTGCCATTCGGAATGCAGTACTTGAATTTAATCCGGCAGCAAATATTGCTTATGATGCTCCTATAACGCCGGAGAAAGTTTTGATGGGATTATATAACTCAGGTAAGGGCTAAAGCCCGGGATCTTTAGAATTTGTAACTCCGCCCTTCAGGGCGGAGCAATTCAGATTTCGCTGGTGCTTCTGAATTGCCCTGGGGATAAAATAAAATAATAATTATGGGCTTTAGCCCAACAACAAAAAAGTGAACAACAAAAAACTGATTTACAGCAACCGTTGCTGGCTTGAAGAAAAACTTCAACCGGCAACTATCTGTTTTGAAAATGGAGTTATAACAGAGACACACCAGCATAAAATTGAAGGAGCAGAAGATGTTGACGATCATATTTTAATGCCCGGTATTATTGATGCCCATGTACACATCAACGAACCAGGAAGAACCGATTGGGAGGGCTTTGATACCGCTACACAGGCTGCCGCCGCTGGTGGAATAACCACCGTTGTTGACATGCCTTTAAATGCAAGGCCGGTTACAACTACTGTAAATGCATTCAACGAAAAATTAAATGCATCAAAAGATAAACTGCATGTTAATGTTGGTTTTTATGGAGGATTGATCCCGGGAAATCAAAATGACCTGGAAGGATTGATGCAGGCCGGAGTATTAGGCATCAAATGTTTTCTTACGCATTCAGGTATTGATGAATTTCCCAATGTAAGTGAAAAAGAAATTGATGAAGCAATGCCCATCATCGCAAAATACGATTTGCCTTTATTGGCACATTGCGAAATGTTTGAAAATGACACTGACAATAAATTGTCAGACTTTCCGAACAGTTATCGCCATTACCTGGAAAGCCGGCCAAAGCAGTGGGAAAATGATGCGGTTGACCTGATGATAAAACTTTGCCGCAAGCATAATTGTAAAACGCATATCGTTCATGTGTCTTCTGCAGAAGCATTAATAAAAATTCAACATGCTAAGGAAGAAGGCTTGCCTTTAACTGCTGAAACCTGCGCCCATTATATTTACTTTAATGCTGAAGATATTCCTGATGCTGATTGTTTGTACAAATGTGCGCCACCTATACGGGAGAAAGTAAACAATGATCAGCTTAAAGAAGCTCTGATATCAGGTATACTTGATTTTATTGCAACTGACCATTCTCCGGCACCTCCTGATATTAAAGAACTGGAGACCGGTAACCTGCAAAAAGCATGGGGCGGCATTGCAGGGCTGCAGTTTTTATTGCCTGCGTCATGGACGGCCATGAAAGAAAAAATTTCTATTGAAAAATTCATTCCTTTGCTTACAGAACATCCCGCAAAATTTTTACAGGTTGATAAGAGGAAAGGAAAGATAGCTGTTGGGTACGATGCTGATTTGGTTGTTTGGGATCCGGAAGAAAGTTTTGAAGTGAAAGCAGGAGATATTTTGCATCGGTATAATTGCAGCCCTTATTGCGGGCAAAGTCTTTATGGAATGGTTCAACAAACAATTGTAAACGGCATTGCAGTTTATCAAAATAAAAAAGTAGTACAAAAAAACGCAGGACAATGGCTTTTGAAAAAGTAAAAGAAATTATTAAAGAGGCTCCGGCTTTTGCACAACTAACCGACCTGGCATCAGAAAGGCTGGGCGGAAAAGTATTATATGCCACCGATGATTTTTTCGCAGAAAAAGAAAACCTCATCAAGCCAACAAGAGGAATTTTTATTACTGATAAATATACCGACCGCGGCAAATGGATGGATGGGTGGGAGAGCCGCCGCAAGCGTACGGCTGGGCATGATTGGGCTGTCATTCAACTGGCAACCTCAGGCAGCATTACAGGCTTTGATATTGATACGAATTTTTTTCTCGGCAATCATCCGCCTCATGCATCTGTTGAAGCTGTGTATTTATTAGATGCTGATCCTGTGAAAGACTGGGATGCTGTTGACTGGAAAGAGATCTTACCACTGTCGCATTTAGATGCAGGTTCTCAAAATTTTTACAAAAGCAACAGCAATGAAATATTTACACATATCCGCTTGCATATTTATCCGGATGGTGGCGTAGCAAGATTAAGGGTATATGGCGAAGTGTTTAAGAATTGGGATACAGTTGCTGCTGATGAAGAAATTGACCTGGCCGCTGCCATCAACGGTGGTAAAGCCATTGCCTGTAACGATATGTTCTTTAGTGCCATGGGTAATCTTATTATGCCAGGCCGTGGCGTTAACATGGGAGATGGCTGGGAAACCAAACGTAACCGTACACCGGGTAACAGGGATTGGGTAATTTTAAAACTGGCGACACCGGGAACAATTGAAAAAGCACTTGTTGACACCTGTCATTTTAAAGGCAACTATCCTGATCGTTGTTCTATCGAAGCCTGTTTTGCAGATAATGATGAAGATGTTTTGAATGATGTTGTTACGTGGAACACCATACTAAACCAGCAACGGCTGGCTGCAGATAATGAGCATTTATTCAATAAAGAAATTAATGATGTGGGTATAGTTACGCATGTGCGGTTAAATATTTTTCCTGATGGAGGTATCAGCCGGTTACGTTTGTTTGGCAAGAAAAAAATATAATTAATGCTTGGAATTATTTTATTGGTGGTGCTGGGATTTGTTTTGGTTATGCTTATTGTCATGACCTATTACCTGCATGCTATTACCAAACAGATCACAGCAGATGACGAAGCAGGTTTGGATGTAGAGAAAAAGAAAGGAGAGATCGCTTCATCACAGAACTTTGTTTACACAGCAGTTATTTTGGTTTCTGTTGCCATGGCCGGCGCTTTTTATATGTATGTAAAAGGCACACCATGGGAAGGCCATTTAATGGAATGGCTGAATATCGTCATCCGCTTAATGCATATCACTTTTGGCATTGCCTGGATCGGCGCCTCATTCTATTTTGTGTTTTTAGAAAATGCACTCAACCGTACAAAAGATGTTAGGGACGAACTGGCAGGTAATCTCTGGGCCATACATGGCGGCGGTTTTTATTATCTCGAAAAATATAAAGTTGCACCCAAGACAATCCCCAGGCATTTACATTGGTTTAAATACGAAGCTTACTTTACCTGGCTATCGGGCTTTTGTTTACTGTTTGTAGTGTATTATTTTAATGCTTCGGCATTGCTGATCGATAAGAATGTGTTGGACATTACCCCACTTACAGGTATTTCAATTGGTGTCGGTTCATTTGCAGTTGCGTGGATCATGTATGACCTGCTTTGCAAGTCTTCACTCATAAAAAAGCCGGTATTGTTTACGCTAACTGGCTTTGCTATTTTAGTTGGCTTCGCTTATTTCTATAGTCAAGTTTTTAGTGGTCGTGCGGCATACATTCATTTTGGTGCTATGATTGGCAGCATCATGGTGGCCAATGTTTTCTTTGTTATCATACCTGCACAAAAAGCCATGGTTAAAGCAGCCAGGCAGGGAGTGGCGGTAGATCCAAAGCTGGGCAAGAATGCATTGAACCGCTCTTTGCACAACAATTATTTTACGCTACCTGTTTTGTTTGTGATGATCAGCAATCATTTTCCAACAACATTCGGATATGAAAATCCCTGGCTCATCCTGGTCATCATTTCTGTAGGAACTGCCGGCGTAAAACATTATCTTAACCTCAGGGAGAAGGGGCAATTATCGGTTTGGATAATGCCTGTTTCTGTTGTGATATTGCTGGCTGGTGCATTTATTTCGGCGCCGCCAAAAGATCCGGGTGCCTGTAATTCTAAAATTGAATTCAGTGAAGTAAATGCAATTATACAGGCAAGATGTATCAGCTGTCACTCGTCAAAACCAACCGATGATGTATATACAGCCCCGCCTAATGGAGTGATGTATGATACGCCGGACGATATTGCAAAGAAGAAAGAACTGATCATGCAGCGGGTTGTGATCACCAAAACAATGCCGCAGAATAATAAAACCAATATGACAGATAAGGAAAGAGATATGATCAGGTGCTGGATAGAACAGGGAGCAGGGGTAAAGTAAAAAGTAAAAAATCAAAAGTATAAAAGTTTACAATGACAATAAAAGCATTTAATAAATTAAATAAAGAAGAGAAAGCAAAGCAGCTAATGAGTTGCTGCGGTTCTTCAACCTGGGTGGCATTGATGATGAAGAAGTTTCCTTTTTCCAGTGAAAAGGGCTTAGTTGAAGCAGCTACGGATATTTGGTACAACCAATGTGAAAGTATCGACTGGCTGGAATCATTTACACATCATCCAAAGATCGGAGATGTAAAAAGTCTTACTAAAAAATTTGCCGGTAAGGAACAGGCATCTGTTGCAGCAGCCACTAAAAAAACAATTACCGCTCTTGCCAATGCCAACAAAGAATATGAAGCAAAATTTGGCTTCATATTTATTGTTTGTGCCACCGGGAAGTCTGCCACAGAAATGTTGCGGCTGATGGAAGACAGGCTGAGCAATTCCATAGGAGAAGAGTTACACATTGCCATGGGTGAACAAATGAAAATTACTATCCTGCGGTTTCAAAAACTAATCACAGAAGGCGGCTGGAGTTTTCTAGGCCCGGGCCAGCTTACAACGCATGTTCTTGATACTGCCATTGGCAAACCGGGAAAAGATATCAGCATCCGTTTACAAATACCGGTAAATGGTGTTTGGCAAACCATTGCTCAAGGCATCACCAACAGCGATGGAAGAATTGGTGATTTATTGCCGGCTCAAAAAAAACTGGCATACGGCAATTACAAACTGGTCTTTGATACGGGTAATTATTTTGCATCTCAAAAAATAAAGGGCTTTTATCCCGAAGTAGAAATTCAGTTCATTGTTTTTGATGAAGCGCATTATCATGTGCCGTTGTTGATCAATCCGTTTGGATATTCAACTTACCGTGGAAGTTAACATTTTACCGCAGAGGCGGGGAGCCGCTGAGTCTTCTCTGCGCCTCCCCGTCTCTGCGGTTATTTTGAAAATAATAATAAAAAGAATAAAAAATGAGTGTATCAATTCCTCCAGAAAAAAAAGAACAGTTGTTTAATAAGTTAAAAGAAGCCAACACTTCTTTTCAGCAAATTTATCCCGGCGACAGAAGTGAACGCCAACCAGTACATACCTTGTACGGCGGAGCCAATTTATTTAAGTATGATGCCGCAAGATCGCTTGGTACAAGAGCATTGGAAATTTTTGAAACCTATGCACCAGACCATAATGTTTTTGGCCATGTGTTTGGTATGGATACAACAACCAGCTTCAGCAAAAAGGTTTATGATAAAGTGATTACCAAATTAAGAACAGAAGCCATTGAAGATTTCAGGATCGATTTTGAAGATGGGTATGGAAATCGCAGCAATGAAGAAGAAGATGAAACTGCCCGTACAGCTGCATTGGAAGTAGCCAAAGGCATGAATGAAAAAACCTTACCTCCTTTTATCGGCATCCGTATAAAACCTTTTACCGAAGAAATGAAAGAAAGAGGCTTGCGCACACTGGATATTTTTGTAAGCACACTGGTAAAAGAAACCGGTGGCAAACTCCCGGATAATTTTATTGTGATGCTGCCCAAGGTTACCATTCCCGGGCAGCCTGCCACGCTTGCACAATTTTTTGATATCCTGGAAACAGAATTGAAAATGGAAAAAGGCATTTTAAAAATGGAGATGATGGTGGAGACCACGCAGGCCATTATGGATATTAACGGCACCAATCCTTTGTATCGTTTTATAAAAGCATCCAATGGAAGATGCATTGCCATGCATTTCGGCACTTATGATTATACTGCATCCTGCAGCATTACCGCAAAGTACCAGGAAATGGATCACCCGGTTTGTGATTTTGCACACCACATGACCAAAGTAGCATTGGCGCATACCGGTATCTGGTTGAGCGATGGTGCAACGAACACCATGCCTATCGGTCCCCATAGAGGCGATGCATTGACAGCAGCACAATTAATGGAGAACAGGGATACCGTTCATCGTGCCTGGAAAAAAGGATACGATCATATCCGCCATTCATTGTGGAATGGTTTTTACCAGGGCTGGGACCTGAACCCGGCGCAATTTCCCATGCGTTATGCAGCTGTGTATGCCTTCTTTTTAGAAAGTTATGATGATGCGGTTGAAAGATTAAAAACCTTTGTTGATAAAGCAGCAAGAGCAACACTCATCGGTGATGTGTTTGATGATGCGGCAACCGGGCAAGGGTTATTGAATTATTTTTTACGGGCATTGAACAGCGGAGCCATTACCGAAGAAGAAGTTTTGGTAACAGGGCTAACACTGGATGAAATAAGAGGCCGGTCTTTTAAAAAGATATTAGAAAACAGGAAGAAGTAATGAACGTATGGCAGTTCATACTTGATAAATTATCCGGCGCACAAAATGTGATGCTGTTGTATGTGTTGGAAAGTGAAGGAAGTTCTCCCGGCCGAAAGGGTTTTAAAATGGCGGTTGCTGCAGATGGAACATTCAGCGGAACGATCGGCGGCGGCATCATGGAATACAAGCTGGTGGAGAAAGCAAAGAATATGCTTCTACAGAATGAAAGTCCCGTGTTACTCATGCGGCAACATCATGATAAAGAACATACCAGTAATCAATCAGGCATGATCTGTAGCGGTAGCCAGTTAAATGCATTTGTTCCTTTAACGATTTCAGATAAACTTACAACTGAGAAAATAATATCAGCAGGAAAAGGATCAATTCAACTTTCTCCCAAAGGATTACAGCTTGTTGATGAAGCAGCAACCGGTCTTCAATACAATACAGAAACAGACTGGCTTTACACTGAGGCTATTAACCAGCAACCGGTAATACATGTCATTGGTGGCGGCCATGTTGGTTTAGCTTTATCAGAACTGATGAATTTTTTAGGATTTTATATTAAACTTTATGATGACCGGCCTGAGCTGAATACCATCGTCGCTAATTCATTTGCGCATGAAAAGCATATGGTGAATTATGATTCGATTGGCAGTTATTTTATTAATGTTGAAAATGAATATGCAGTTATCATGACGATCGGTTACCGGACGGATAAAACTGTTTTGAAACAATTACTTGATAAACCATTTTTCTATCTCGGGCTTTTAGGCAGTGATCACAAAATAAAAACCTTGTTTAAAGAATTAAGAGAAGAAGGAATAACAGAGGAGTCATTATCTAAGATATTTTCCCCGGTAGGATTAAATATTGCCAGTAAAACTACAAAGGAGATCGCAGTTAGTATTGCGGCAGAAATTATTCAAGAGAAAAATAAAGGAACTTAATTATATACCATTAACTTTTTTGCCGCACGGATGCTGCATTTCTGGTACTTGCTGTAGGCTTCTGCCGAACGGACAGCCGCATTTTCGATCGCTTCATTATTGATCCTGCTTTCCAATGCTGCTGCCAGGCTATATGCTTCCGGGCTGCACAGGCCCAATGTCCATACAACCGGGATTGCACCGGTACTTTTAATGTGTTGCCCAAAATATGTCCTGCTGATGCAGGCATAGATCATCGCTTCCCTTTTTTTGTCATCCGCAGCTTTGAATGTTTCAGTAAGGGTGAAATCCATTAATCCATCATGACCTATATAAGAAAGAATTTGAGAGGCCCCGCCGCAGTAAATTGTTTTGCCATTTACATTTACAGAGTCATTAAAATTGCCGCTGCAACTTTTAAGAAAATTAATGGTGCAGGGTTTGATCTCTTTCCCATCATAGGCATCTGCCACAAGATAAACCTCTTTTGTTCTGTACTTAAAAACCAGCCGCTCTAATATTAAACTGCCGGTATTGAATTTTTTAGATGATTGTAGTTGCCAGTTTCTTTGAGCAGCAAAAAATGTTTTTACACCATAAGCACAGCCCCAATATAAATTGTTGGCGGCATCCTGGCCGTTACCAATTTTTGCAGGTACAGGAACAATGCCCTGGTACCTATTATCGCAGAGAGCTACGAAAACATGTACTACTTTGATATTTGCGGCATTATTGTGCTGTTTAGTTGTGCTTTCTTCATGTTGATCCGCAGACGCAATTTTTAACTCTGCCTGGTTGCAGGCATTAAACATGAGCACAACAAAAAACGGTAAAAATAATTTGCACATGTATATAAAGATAGAGAAACAATAATTTTCCATATTGTAATACTCAAAGCTATTTAATATCTTACTGCCAGGTAATACGTTATTCAAACATTAATTATTTGCTTATGAAAATGAATGCAGGGATATGGATCGGGATAGTAGCAGGGCTGGGCGGGTTAATTATAGGCGTAGGCAGTGTGGTAGCTAACGCCGGACCTGAAGGTGTTTATATTGCAGCGGGCATAATACTTTTGTTCGGGGGGATGTTCTTCCTTTTTTATAAACTATTCTTTGGCCCTATGATACTTGCCAGTCGCCTGCGTAAAACAGGCCTGCCCGGTAAGGCAGTTATCAAAGAAGTTCGGGATACAGGCGTTACCATAAATAATAGTCCGCAGGTTAAACTGTTACTGGAGATTAAAAACTCATTCGGGCAAAAATATACTACTACTATCCGAACCCTGGTTTCAAGATTACAGCCGTTCATCTATCAGCCAGGCATGACGGTACCGGTTTTGATCGATCCGAAAGATGATAAGATAGTTGTGATAGATACCAGCGGAGGCAGACAAAGCAGCCGCCCTGCTACCAGTTTAAGTGATAACAGTGACACAAGCCAGTTAAAAGAAGATTTACTCAAAGACCAGCAACGGGATGATGCTATCAGGCTTACCGGTAAAGCAGCCCGGGCTATCGTAAAAAAATATACCTGGCTTGGTATCAATATAAACGGGAATAATCCTTATGCAGAGATTGAGATTGAAGTGATGCCTGCAGATGCCCCGGCTTTTTCCGCAAAAGTTAAAGGCGCCATTAGCGAACAATCTGTAAGCAAATACCAGCCGGGCGAAGAAATATTTGTGAAATATGATGCTTATGATCTTACAAAAGTTGCCATTGATCATTCTTAGAAAAATTATATTCTTACAACTCCTTCAAATTATTGAACATTGAATTTCATTACGGGTAACAAAAAAGCCTCCGTTTTTCAACGAAGGCTTTTAAAGCGCTGTAGGGGAAGGGATCGAACCTTCACGAGGCAGTTAGTTGTAGCACAAAGTTCGGTGGTCGACCCCGGTCGAATCAGTATTACTACTGAAACGGCTCTATGCTATATTTATCCTGTTATCCTCACCCCGGGATCAAGGGGGTCGCTGCCATGCTTGCGCAGTTTCATCACTAAAATAAAAAAGCCTCCGTTTTTCAACGAAGGCTTTTAAAGCGCTGTAGGGGAAGGGATCGAACCTTCACGAGGCAGTTAGTTGTAGCACAAAGTTCGGTGGTCGACCCCGGTCGAATCAGTATTACTACTG
>Ga0193752_1000139_pt1 | contig 96230 bp, 87 predicted proteins | sample H1c1metaG_FD_144924 | JGI IMG/M metagenome (GOLD analysis project Ga0193752, IMG submission 144924) | Soil microbial communities from a riparian zone of the East river system, Colorado, United States - H1c1 | ecosystem: Environmental > Terrestrial > Soil > Riparian zone | place: USA: East River... | reverse complement strand
CGGATTGCCTACCGAATTTGCAAAAATTAAAGCAGGAGACACAGTGATTGATCTTGGGAGCGGGGCCGGTAACGATGCCTTTATTGCCCGGAAGATCGTAGGAGAACAAGGCAAAGTAGTAGGCGTTGATTTTACTGAAGCGATGATCAATAAAGCCAGGGCCAATGCAGAAAAACTGGACTATAATAATGTAGAGTTCAGGTTGGGTGACATTGACGATATGCCTGTTACCAGCAATTATGCCGATGTTATTGTGAGTAATTGTGTATTGAATTTGGTGCCTAACAAACACAAAGTGATCAGCGAAATCTTCAGGGTATTAAAACCGGGCGCCCATTTTTCAATATCTGATATTGTACTGGAAGGTAACCTGCCTGCAAAGTGGAAAGAAGTAGCTGAATTGTATGCAGGTTGTGTTAGCGGTGCTATACAAAAACAGGTTTACCTGGAGATCATTGAAGAAGCCGGGTTTAAAAATATCACACTTCAAAAGGAAAAAGAAATTATTATACCTGATGATATTTTAAAGAATTATTTGTCAGAGACTGAAATTGCTGATTACAAAAAAGGTAATACTAAGATAAACAGCATTACAGTATATGCCGAAAAGCAAGCTAAAGATGAAAGGAATTGCTGTGAGCCAGGCAACGGCTGCTGTTAAAAATTATTTTCTCACTATAAAAAGTAAAGCCATGAACACAAACACAAAAGACCCAAACTGTTGCACTGTTGACAGCGGGTGCTGCGGCATAACCAATATGGGTTGCTGCTAGAACTTAAAGGCTGACAACTCAAGTAGTTGTCAGCCTTTTAATTATTTAACGATCAATCAAAAATAATGATAGCAGAAAGAATAGCTTCGCCTGTTTTAAAAATTGCAATAAGTGAAAAAGAAAGGCTACAGGCAATTGCGATATTGCAACAACAAGAATTACCAACTTCAGATATCGATGAAGATAAACTGCTCTACTTATTAATGAGCGGAGAAACAGTGATCGGCACCGCCGGGCTGGAAATATTTGATGACTGTGCTTTGCTTCGCAGCGTGAGTGTGATAAAGGAGGAACAGGGCAAAGGTTATGGAAAAGTGATCAATGAAGAAATGGAAAAATTTGCAAAAGGAAGTGGCATCAATTGCTTGTATTTACTGACAACTGCAGCAAGGGATTTTTTTGATAAACAGGGGTATTGTGTTATCAATCGGGAAGAAGCACCCACAGCGCTACAACAAACGGCCGAGTTCGCTTCATTGTGCCCCTCATCTGCAACAGTCATGAAAAAAAGAATTTAACTGCGCAAGTGTATGAAAAAGAAAATACTTTTTGTTTGTATTGAGAACAGCAACCGTTCACAAATGAGCCAGGCATTTGCTAAAATGCTGGGTGGTGATGATGTGGAAGCATTCAGTGCAGGTAGCAAACCCAGCGGTATTGTAAATCCAAAAGCAATTGCGGCCATGAAAGAACTTGGCTATGATCTAAGTAAACATGATAGCAAAAGCCTGGATGAGGTAAAAGCCTTTGCGCCTTTTGATGCAGTGGTAACGATGGGTTGCGGAGACGCCTGTCCCTGGATGCCAGCTAAAAAATTTATCGACTGGCAGATACCTGACCCGAAAAACATGGAACCCAAAGAATTTAATGAAGTAAGGAACTTTATTGCAGGTAAAGTAAAAGAATTGATCGAGGTATTGAAATAAAAAAAGCCAGGTATTTCTCCTGGCTTTTTTTATTTCAATAATAATATTTAATCTCTGCCTGAAAGCAAGGATAGTAATCTTAAAATTTCCAGGTATAACCAAACAATTACAACAAGAAGTCCAAAAGCACTGTACCACTCCATATATTTAGGAGCACCCATTTCAGCCCCGGTTTCTATCATATCAAAATTGAGAATTAAGTTGAGTGCGGCCAATGCCACAACAAAAATTGAAAAACCAATTCCTAAAGCACTACTTTGATGCAGAAACGGTACGGATATCCCAAAGAAACTCAGCACAAAGGTTATCAGGTAAAAAATAGCAATTCCTGCAGTCGCAGTCATAACAATGGCTTTGAATTTTGCAGTCGCTTTTATTATTTTAAAAGTATAAAGCAAATACATCGCAATGCAGGTACCAAAAGTGAGGCCAACTGCATTCATTATAATGTTTGGAGCCTGATCAGCAAAAGCAAAATTATAATAAGCAGATATTCCACCTACAAATAAACCTTCCAATAAAGCATAGGCCGGTGCCAGGTAAGGAGACCATTCTTTTTTAAACATCAGAACAATTGCCACAACCAATCCGCCAATGGCGCCGGTTAATATCAATGGCATTACGTTCCCCTGATCGGCAAATTCTTTCCAGGAATAGAAAGCTGTACCCATTACCATTAAAAATAAAAACCCGAATTTGTTCATGGTTCCTCTTACGGTCATTGCATTTTCATGATTGACCACGTTATCCAACACTGTATCCTTAAACCTTTTTTCACTAAGAACAGGATTACTTGATTTGAAAATTGCCATAGTTGTAAAATTTTAGAAAGTAAAAATAATTCTTTTCTTTAAACCAAAAGTTTAATTTTTTAGATTGGGGTACCTGCTCACAAGTTCAAAATTGTACTCATTTTTAGCTTTTAATTTGATTATGAATTGTCGTAATTCAATTGAATCGGCGGGGTCTTCATATACCTGGTCGTGGGCAAGCAGCACCAGGTGGTCTGATGTTTTTGTTTTGGCATTGGTAAACATACTGTCGATCTGCATGATCATTTCCTCAGATGTGTTTTTGAGCTTTAATTTATTATCATAATGCCATTCAAGATCCCAGCCGGTAATCGTATAGCCATTGGCAAAAAGCGAATCTGCTGCAGCTTTTGATGAATTGATATCCGTCTGGTTTACCAGTTGGGTACGCCAGATATTCCTGCCGGGAGTGCGTATGATATTTGCTGTTAAGTGAAGGCTGTCGGCACAACGTTTAAAATCGTTCACAACACTATCCGGCACCTGGTAAAATTTTGCAAACTTATTTTTAAAGGCATGCGTAAAACTATGATTGGCAATTTCAAAGTACTTACAACTAACCAGGCTGTCAAATATCTCACTTTGAGCGGTACTTCCATAAACATGTTCGCCTACAATGAATAATGTAACCGGTATCTCTTCATCCTGCACAATGTCCATCATGTTTTTTGTGCCTTTATTGGGGCCATCATCAAACGTAAGGTAAATGGTTTTCTTTTTCTTTTTGGGAGCACCTGCGTTATTCAGTGTAACAACAGCAGTATCTGATTTTGAAAAACTAACCGTACTTACTTTAACGTTTGTATCGGTTTCATAATAATAGCAGGATGAAAAAACAACGGTTGCAATTGTTGTTTTTGCCATTTGCGAAGTGACCATTTCCATTAGCTTGTAAGGGAAGCTGGCATTGGCAGAGTCGGGGTCCATAAATGTTTGGGATAAATAATTTGAAACATGAAGATAATAGTGCCGGTCATCCGTTTCAAAATAATCTTTGTTAAATATTTTATAAAGACAGAGAAGACTTTAAAACCCATAGATTTTAACCTTCACCCTCACTTCCTTATCTTTGCCCAATGGAGCAGTTGTTACAGCAAATAGAAGTTTTAAAAGCAGAAATAACCGCATTTGCCGATGGCGATGCCGAGACCTACCGCATTAAATACCTGGGTACAAAAGGCCTGGTGAAAGCCATTATGGGCGAAATGAAAAATGTGGCAGCCGAAAACAAAAAAGAAGCCGGGCAATTGCTGAACGAGTTCAAACTTTTTGCAGAAGCGAAATACGAAGCGTTAAAGACTACATCTAACAACGGCCAACCAACAACAGCCAATGAAATTGACCTCTCTTTACCCGCAGATCCCCTGCCGCTTGGCAGCCGTCATCCCATAAGTATTGTAAAGAATAAGATCATCTCTATTTTTCAGCGGCTTGGCTTTGCTGTTGCAGAAGGTCCGGAGATCGAAGACGACTTTCATAATTTCACCGCATTGAACCTGCCTGAAAATCACCCGGCACGGGACATGCAGGATACCTTCTATATTTCTCAAAATCCTGATTGGCTGTTACGCACACATACCAGCAGCGTTCAGGTTCGTGAAATGCAGAAAGGAAAATTACCCATCCGCATCATTTGCCCCGGCCGTGTGTACCGCAATGAAACCATCAGCGCCAGGGCGCATTGCTTTTTTCACCAGGTAGAAGGTTTGTACATTGCCGAAAATGTTTCTTTTGCAGATCTGAAACAAACACTTTACTTCTTTGTACAGGAAATGTTTGGCAAGGATGTAAAAGTGCGTTTTCGCCCAAGCTATTTTCCATTTACAGAACCGAGTGCCGAAATGGACATCAGTTGTTTGATCTGTGGCGGCGAGGGTTGCAGCGTTTGTAAAAAGACTGGTTGGGTAGAAATTTTGGGTTGTGGTATGGTACATCCAAATGTGCTCGACAACTGTGGCATCGACAGTAATAAATACACCGGTTTTGCATTTGGTATGGGTATCGAAAGAATCACCATGCTTAAATACCAGATAAAAGATCTTCGCCTCTTCAGCGAAAATGATGAGCGTTTTTTAAAGCAATTCACTGCTGCGATATAAATATTGTCTGTAACCGGTTATCTCATCTAATGCGTTACATATCATAATTGTACAATTGCTACCTATAATTATGTAACTCTTCCTTTTTGGCTTTGGCATCATAATTGAAAAGGTGCAGGTATAAGCTTGATGCATAAGCATCCCGATCAGCAATAAAAATATATTTATGAAATTGAAACCTGCGTTTGGCAGTTTGATCACTGCATTAGCCATCATTATTTTTACCTCTTGTTCAGTCTCAAAAGAGGCAAGAAGTATGAAAAGGAATATTAAAGGAGATTGGGTGCTTGAAACCATAACAGCCGAAGGAATTACAGGTGTTGTAAAGACCAGGATATTTAATGAAGCAGACCTTGGTTGTTTTATTGGCAGCGAGTGGAATTTTATTGCCAATAACAGCATGGGTACTTACACACTGGTAGATAAAAGTAAAAACTGCACACAGTTAAAACGCTTTATCCGCTGGTCGATATACGAACCTGAGAATGCCGCTAAGGAATTTCAGTTTAAAAGGCTTGATGATAATAAAAATGCAATGGACAATGGAGATGGTTACAGGTTAACTGTTATTGAAGTGAACACAAACAATCTTAAGCTGAGATCAGATGTAAGTTTTGACGGTAAATCCGGGGCACTCATTTACAATTTTGTAAAAAAATAATTTAAAAGAAATTCTATGAAAAAGATATTTGGTAATACAGGTTTAATATTGTCTGTCGTCTTGCTTATGGCAAGCAGTTGCAATACAGTTAAAAAAACAAATAAGGCACAAAGAGGCGCTGTGATCGGTGCGGCAGCCGGCGGTGTAATTGGCGGCGTGATAGGTAATAATGTAGGCAAAGGAAACACAGTGCTGGGAGCTATTATAGGCAGTGTTGTTGGTGGCGTTACAGGTGGCATTATTGGTAACAAAATGGATAAACAGGCTGAGAAGATCAAGAATGAAATTCCTGGTGCCGAAGTGCAAAGAGTAGGCGAAGGGATCATTGTTACATTCAGTGAAAAAAATCCGGATGGATCGAAAATGGGCGTTTATTTTGATTTTGATAAGTCGGAGATCACTCCCAATTCAAAACTGGCATTGAACAAACTGATCCAGATATTTAAAGAATATCCTGAAACAAATTTATTGGTTGAAGGGCATACTGATGATAAAGGCGCAGACTCCTATAATCTTGCTTTATCGGAAAAAAGAGCTATGGCTGTTGGGAATTATTTAAAGAGTAATGGTATTTCACCATCGAGACTTACCATTAACTGGTATGGAGAATCACAACCTAAGGAAGAAAATACAAGTGATGCAAACCGGGCCGAGAACAGGCGTGTGGAATTTGCCATCACAGCCAATGAAAAAATGAAAGAAGCAGCAAAAAAAGAAGCTGCCGGAGAATAATTTCCGTCTTACAATATAAAAGCATTGTTGTTCTTTACAAAAACAACAATGCTTTTTTTATTATACCAACTGGCGCAGGGTTTAAAGTAACCGATAAATAATATCTTTACTTAAAACCAACATGGCAATATATTTATGATCAACACTATTTGCGTTATTGGCGCCGGTACCATGGGCAGCGGCATTGCCCAAACGGCAGCACAAAACGGTTTCTATACTTTGCTTTTTGATATTAATGCTGATGTACTGGCTAAAGCAAAAACTTCCATTGAAAAAAGCCTTCAGTTTTTGCTTGATAAAGAAAAGATCACTGCAGAAGAAAAAGAAAATATTTTTCAAAGGATACGTTTTGTAACTGATACCAACGATTGCCTGGCAGATATTATCATTGAGGCGATCGTTGAAAAAGTAGATGCCAAAGTGGCCATCTTTAACCAGCTGGCAGAAGTAAATCATTCCGAAGTGATCTTTGCCACGAATACTTCTTCCTTATCAGTTTCTGACATCCAGGCAAAAGTGCAGCAACCGCAAAGAGTGGTGGGCATGCATTTCTTTAACCCGGCACAGGTAATGAAACTGGTTGAAGTGGTTAAAGGAGAACAGACCCTGGATTCAGTTGCACAGGAAGTTTACAACCTTTGCCTGCAATTGAAAAAAACTCCGGTAATGTGTAAAGACGTACCAGGTTTTATCGTAAACAGGGTAGCCCGGCATTATTATTTAGAAGCAATGAAGCTTGTTGAGAACGGAATTGCAACCATAGAAAATGTGGATGAAGTGATGGAGGCTTCAGGATTTAAAATGGGGCCATTTAAATTGATGGACCTCATTGGCAACGATATTAACCTTGCCGTATCACAATCTTTATACGATGCCTGCGATAAGGCAGAACGTTTTAAACCATCTCCTTTACAAAAGGATAAAGTGACAAAAGGTGAACTGGGCAAAAAAACCGGGAAAGGATTTTACAATTACAATGGATAATTGAAAATGATATAATGGATAATTCCTTAAAACAAAATCATTTTCAGTTGTAATAGCAGTAAAATAAAAGAAGTGAAGTCGACACTCTAAAACATTATCAATTATCCATTAACCAATTATCAATTAATAAAAATGATTTTAGTAACCGGTGGTGCTGGCTTGGTGGGAAAAGAATTGATCACGCAATTACTGCAGGCGGGTAAGCAGGTAAGAGCTATTTACAATAAAACAATGCTTGCCGATTTTCAGAATGAGAACCTGCAGCAGATGCAATGCGATATTCTGGATGTGATCGGTTTGGAAGAAGCAATGAAAAATGTTGACCAGGTGTATCATTGTGCAGCTATCATCACTTTTAACCCCAGGCGTAAACAAGAGATGTTTAAAATAAATATTGAGGGAACAGCCAATGTAGTTAATGCAGCATTGGATGCCGGGATAAAAAAAATGGTGTATGTAAGTTCGGTCGCAGCGTTGGGAAGAATAAGAGAAGATGAGCCAATAAATGAAACGATGAACTGGTCCGAGGAGACCAGCAACAGTGCATACGGGCAAAGTAAATACCTGGCCGAAATGCAGGTTTGGCGTGGCATTGGCGAAGGACTGGAAGCTGTAATAGTAAATCCTGTGATTGTATTGGGAGCCGGAAACTGGAATGGTGGCTCATCGCAGATATTTAAAAATGTGTATAATGAATTTCCCTGGTACACAAATGGCAGTACGGGTTTTGTAGATGTACGTGATGTTGTAAAGGCAATGATAGAATTAATGAACGGCAATATTATTGCAGAGCGTTTTATTCTCAGCGCAGAGAACAGGACCTATGCGAATGTGTTTAATTTAATTGCAAAAGCATTTGGTAAAAAGCCACCTCACAGGCAGGTCACTCCTGTTATTGCAAAAATTGTTTGGCGCTTAGAAGCCATAAAAAGAATTTTTACCGGTAAAGAACCGCTTATTACTAAAGAAACTGCCGCAACCGCTTTGGCAAAGGCAAATTTCGACAATAGCAAACTGAAAAGGTTTTTGCCAGATTTTGAATACCGGAAAATTGAAGATACAGTCATTGATAGCTGTAAAGCATTACAACAAAAGATTAACAACGGTTAATTTAAATTTGCGTGGCACAGCACCGCTGTCAAATAATTTGATATGATGAAAAACTTAATTTTTTTAGCACTGGCTTTTATTGCTGCACCCGTTTTCTCCCAAACCGGTTATACCATCAGCGGAAAAATTATTGACCAGGAAACCAAACTGCCATTGCAGGGCACATCTGTGTTTGCAGAAAATACAACCATTGGTACCGCGACAAACGATCAGGGCTTTTTTACTTTAAGATTGCCTGGTGGTGGTTACAGTATAGCAATAACTTTCACCGGTTATCAAACAGAAACAAAAAGGGTAACAGCAGGTGATGCCGGTAATAATGAAATGGTAATAGAGATAAAGAAAAAAGAAAAAGCGCTGGAAGAATTTGTAGTTAAGTCTACTTCCGAAGTTGCGGACGGGCTTCAAAAATACGGGGAGTTCTTTTTAGAGAATTTTATAGGTAAAACGGCAAACAGTAAACAATGTTATATCAAGAACAAAGAGGCGCTCAAGTTTTTTTATTACCGCAGAACAAAACGGTTAAAAATACTGGCAACAGCTCCGCTTGAAATTGTAAACGATGCCCTGGGATATACCATAAAGTATCAATTAGATTCATTTGTGCATGAATACAATACACAGGTAAGCCTGTATACAGGTAACCCTTTGTTCCAGGAAATGCAATCAACAGACCCGGCACAGCTTGAAAAGTGGGGTGCAGCACGTAGACTGGCATACAATGGTTCCATCCTTCACTTTATGAGGAGCATGTACAATAAAAAATTAAAGGAAGAAGGATTTGAGATTCAGTTCATCTTAAAAAATAATGATAAGGAAACAGCCATTCCCTTAAAAGATTTTTATGGAGCAGTGAATTACAATATAGACGGCAGTAGCAGAATGGTTGATATTCTGCCAAGGCAAAAGGAGGTAGCGGTTATTTATAAAAATGAAACTCCATCAGATCTTTACCTGGCTGTAACTCCTGATGCTTCATCAAAATTTCAGCTTTCTGTGCTTTCATTTTTACCTGATGAATCTTTGAATATTGAACAGAACGGATTTTATTTCGAGCAGAACGATATTACTATAACCGGTTATTGGGCCTGGGAAAAAACAGGAGATATGCTGCCGTATGATTATGATTTTAAGGAAACAGCGGTGGCCGTTATTAAAGAAGACGCGATGTCACCAACAATTGTAGAGCCGGTAAAACCTGCAGCAGATATTCCTAAAGCAAATGAAAACCCTTTAACTGCGGTTAGCTGGAAAGTTGAGGAAAGCAAGGTTATTGATGGGAATAATATGCTTTCCTATAAAAGAGGGGCACTGGACAATACGATCAATTACGACAATGATCTTTATAAATTCAATACCGATAATACTGGTATTTATTCTTTTAACGGGCAGGATTATAAATTCACCTGGAAATACGTAGATGCAGAAAAAACAAGGATCGAAATGACGATCTTATATCCCACGCCACTTATTGTTAACCTGGAGAATGTAACACTCACTGCTACTTCTTTAAAATATACACGGCTTCAAAAAGTTAACGGGTTAAATTTCGTTGCCATCGAATCAAGAACAATAAAATAAAAATTATTTGCCCATTACTTTATCCCACAACTCCGGTATCCTTTTTACCCAGACCAATTCCCTGGATTTTTCTTTGGCTTCCAGTATCGGGGAACCTAAATAAGTTTTGCCTCCCTCTGTATCTGTACCAACACCACTCTGTCCGTAAATAACGGCATTTTCACCAATGGTAAGTGTTTTACTTACGCCTACCTGGCCCCATAAAGTAACACCGTCTTCTAAAGTGACCACGCCTGCAATACCAACCTGTGCAGCTAACAGGCAGTTCTTGCCTAAAACCGTATCATGTCCTATATGTATCATGTTATCCAGTTTACAACCTCTGCCAATAATAGTGTCGTGGCTCACACCACGATCGATCGTACACCCTGCACCTATTTCTGCAAAATCTTCGATGATCACCCTGCCGCAATCAGGCATTTTTTTGTACCATAATTCACGGTCCTTTTTTGTGTTATAATAAAAGGCATTGCTGCCAATAACTGTGCCCGCTTGAATGACCACATTGTCCCCAATAATGCAATGATCCATGATGGTCACATTTGGATATATGATGGTGTTTTTTCCAATGCTTACATGATTGCCGATAAATGCATTTGGATAAATAAAACTTCCCTCACCAATTACTGCTGAATCGCTGATCATTTTTGTTGATGGCTCAAACGGACGAAAATGATTTACAATTTTGCAATAAGCTTCAAAAGGATTCTCAACGATCAATAAAGCCTTTCCTTCCGGTACATCTGTTTCTTTGTTGATGATGATAAAACTTGCAGCGCTGTTTAAACACTTGTTGTAATATTTTGGATGATCAACAAAAACAAGATCGCCTTTTTCAACCTTGTGTATTTCATTGATACCGGTTGCGGGTTCATTGGTGTTGCCAACTAATTTTGCATTAATGAATTCAGCGATCCATTGCAGCGAAACGGGAGATGGGAATTGCATAATCTGGAAATTTCAGCAAAGGTACATTGCTTTGCTTTTAGTTGATTTTATCAGAAAAACTAAAAAAATGTCTTTAAAAGCAAAATTTTACAAACTTTTTTTTGTTTTGATCATGACAGAATATGTTGTAAAAAAGCAAGAATATAAGCAAGAAAATTTTGAACTCTGTTAAATAATACAGCGTGAATATAATAAAAAGTAAATTCAGTCGTTCTTCTGTAATAGCAGTGTTTACAATAGTTTCAGGCGATCGTAAATTCTGCTGATAGAAAAATAAAAAGCAGCGATGTTGTTTTTTACATTTTTATTTGCCCGGTCGCTGTTAAAAAACCTGCCCCCTTATCCACAGCTTGTTTTAAAATGTGAATAAAATAATTCAAAAATATTTTTTCGTTAGCGAAAATTATTTTTAATATTGTGTAGGGAATTTGGTTCCCGGTACTTACTAACCCATCTATATAGCGAAGCCTGACTGTAAAAAGTCAGGCTTTATTTTTTATCATTATCATTGTAAAAACAAAAATCCAGGTAAATGAAAATTTACGAAACGTCGCAAAATGAATTTGTGATCAGCACCGATAAAAGCAAATTGAATGTTGATACTATTCATAATTATTTATGCAATGAAAGTTATTGGGCAAAAAATATTCCGGTTGAAATTGTAAAAAAAAGTATTGATGGATCCTGTTGTTTTGGTTTGTATGTAAATGAGAATTCAATTTCAAAACAAATTGGTTTTGCAAGAGTAATTTCTGATTGTGCTACTTTTGGTTACCTGGCTGATGTTTTTATTCTTGATGCTTATCGTGGAAAAGGCCTTTCAAAATGGCTGATGGAAACCATTATGAATTGTCCCGATCTGCAGGGTTTGAGAAGATGGTTATTGGCAACAAAAGATGCACATGGCCTTTATACAAAATTCGGGTTTTCGCCATTGGATAAACCGGAACGGATCATGGGTTTTAAACCCTTTGATGAATACCCTGAAACCAACTCGTAATTATATCCTTAACTTGCAGCCTAAATTATAATACATGCTAAAATCAATGACCGGTTTTGGAAGAGCAGAACAGACAGTAGGTGAGAAAACATTCCTGGTAGAAATCAAGGCGCTCAATGGCAAACAATTTGAATTGCAGTTAAGAGTTCCTCCTTTGTTAAGACCTTATGAATTTGAGATTCGCAATACACTGCAGGAACATTTGATCCGTGGCACCATTGACTGTATGATCATCATTAAACAAAACGGAACATCAAAACCGGTTAACATCAATACAGATCTTATAAAAGCATACTATACCCAGATTGAAACGCTGGCGGCTGAATTGAAAATAGATACCAACTCGGTATTGAGCGCCTTGCTCCGTTTGCCTGAAGTGGTAACACCAACCAATGATATTTTAAGTGAGACCGATTTTGCTGACTTCAGCAAAGTATTGACGGAGGCTTTGAATAACTTAAATCAGCATAGAACAGATGAAGGCGCTGTGTTGGAAAAAGACCTGTTACTCCGCATCAGCCAGATCAAAGAACAGGAAGAAGCTATTTTGGTGCTGGAGCCCAACCGTAAAAAAAGAATCAAGGATGAGATAAACCAATTGCTGGAAAAGCATGTGGGCAAAGAAAACATTGACAACAACCGTATGGAGCAGGAACTGATCTATTATATGGAGAAGATAGATATTCATGAAGAGCAGATCAGGTTGCGCCAGCATTGTGAGTATTTTGAATCGATTATTAATGAAGCGGATGAAGGCAAAGGCAAAAAACTATCTTTTATCTTGCAGGAGATTGGCCGTGAAATAAATACAACCGGCAGCAAGGCTTATGACGCCGATATTCAAAAATGTGTGGTAAAAATGAAGAATGAGTTGGAAAAAGCAAAGGAACAGGTACTGAATATTCTATAAAGTAAATAAGTGCGATTTTCAGTAATGAAAAGAATCAACATATTAAAATTTCAGTTTGCATTAATTGCCCTGGCAGGTTTAACCGTCATTCATTCCTGCACCCAGATAGATATTTTTGAAAAGAACACCGTAATACCAAAATACGAATGGCAACAGAGTTTTACTGCCAAGGGGGACTTTATCATTTCAGATACCAATTCGGCTTATAATATTTACCTGGTATTGCGCCATACCGATGCATATCAATATAATAATATCTGGCTGAATATCGGGCTGCAGCCTCCCGGTGACAGTATGCAGATCAGAAAAGTAAACTTTGTATTGGGTGATGATGCGAAAGGGTGGAATGGAACCGGTATGAACGATATTTGGGAAGTACGGAAATTATTGAATGGCGTACCACCATTTAAACAGCCCGGAAAATACAGTTTCAGCATTTCACAGATCATGCGTGATAATCCCTTACTTCATATTATGAGTGTTGGGTTACGTATCGAAAAGCAAAAAGATTAACAAAGTCTTTACCCCAAAAGCAACCTCAAGACGTTTTTTTCAAAACAATTCTTTATTTTGCATATTATGAAAATGAAAATAGCTGCACTCGTACTTTTTATTTCAATTGCCGGAAATGCAAATGCACAACGGGGCAATCAAAATCTTGAGTATGTTCAAAAAGGTGAATTTGGAATTACAGCTGGCCTGGCACATTATTTTGGCGATTTGAATACCAGGGCATCTGTTAGCAGGCCCAAACCAGCATTAGGGGCTTTTTTCCGTAAGCAGTTTGGTAATTATGTAGGGTTAAGATTAAGTGCGCATTATGCACAGGTGGGCTTCAGCGATATTTACAGTAAAAATGATTACCAGAAAACAAGGAACCTGAGCTTTAACTCAAATATCTGGGAAGTTGCATTGCAGGGCGATTTCAATTTCTTCAAATTCGTACCTACCAATCCGGATTACGCTTTTACGCCATACATTACTTTAGGGGTTGGAGTATTTACGTACGATCCCTATGCTTACACAAACGGGAAAAAGGAATTTTTACGCCCCCTGGGTACCGAAGGCCAGCTGGTAGCATATAACGGTAGAAAACCTTACAGCACCCTGGCAATGTGTATACCACTTGGAGTAGGCTTTAAATACAATCTCAACGAAAAAATGAATTTCTCTTTTGAAGTAACTCATCGTTTTACTACAACCGATTACCTGGATGATGTAAGCACCACCTATGCACCTGTCAGTAGCTTTTTACCTTTATCAACAGCTGCATTACTACAAGATAGGTCTGTTGAAATAGATCCTGACAATCCTTTAAATCAGGCTCCGGGCGGTACAAGGCAGCGTGGCTGGAGCAAACAAAAAGATCAGTACATCATTGCAGAGATCGGTATAACCTACAATATCAGCACATACAGGTGCCCTACTGCCAAATAGTATTTCAGCTTCTGATCTTCTTCAAACACACATATTGAATAGCAACATAGCATTGTGTTTTCCGAAAAATAAAAATGATAATTTATTGTTTTTCTGAATTTTTATATATCTTAGCACTTCCCCAATCAAATAAGTGATGACTTACCCCATCATTTTTGTTTCCTCCAAAGAATAACAAAAGCCGAATCCATTTATTTCTGTGATTGAACCATAGTTTATCTCACTACCAACAAGTTAACTATGGCGTTCATTCGCAAATGCTTTGTTATTGCAATAGCAATGATGTGTGTGTTATTTACCAACGCACAAACAGTAAGCTATCCGGTACAATCTTCCAAAACGCTGAAAGAAACAGCCAGGGATATTGCCATACTGATGCAAAAGTCTATCAGTGGCAGCAACTTTACTACCGGTTCGTACTCAGTATTACCACAATCAGGCTTCATATTTATTTACGATTCAACAATAACCGGAAGCAAGGCTTGCCGTGTTGAGAGCGATGGTTCAGCCTTCATCAAATTTTCAGCAGCAGAAGATAATGGGCTTTGCTTTGGCATTTATCAATATTTACAACAAATAGGATTTAGGTTTTATCTGCCGGGCTCTATCTGGGAAATTATACCGGCTCTTGTAACTCCGTATAAAAAAATTGACAGCATTTATAGTTTCAATTTTAAATACAATGGCTGGTATTTAAGCGGCGGTCACAACCGTTGGGTAATGGACAATGATAATAGTTATAATTGGGAATCTTACTTTGGTGTAAATGGTCATAACTGGTCATTATACCAGCGCCGCAATGGTATGACAGGCGAATACAGGTTTGCAGGGCACAGGAGTGATATCATTAGTGGAAGCAGCGTTGCCACCTGGCAAAACAATCCCTGCTACATTGCCTCTTTTAATAATTCCCGTGCGGTTAACTCACAATCGGTGCCTGATGTAAATAATATGCTTGGCAAAGATCTATGGGCATCAACCATTGAACAGAAGTATACAGCGTACAGAACTTCCGTTTTAAATAACCCCAATGCAAACATTGATCAGTTAAGAGGGTTTAATTACAGCAATTATAATATTGGTATTGAAGTAACAGATGGAGCACACTGGGGAAACACAAAAGACAATGCTGGGTGCATAAATACTGGCTATGCAAAAGAAAGCGACCAAAGTATTATGCTGGCAAATCATACAGCACAAAAGATCAGCCCAAAGTATCCTAACACCCGGTTCCAGGTATATGCTTATTCAACACATGCCGATGTACCTTCTGCAAATGTTGCTATAAATGAAAAACTGGATATCCAATTGATCCCTGAAGTATACCAGAATTTAACCAGCACAAATGGTTTACGCAACCGCTGGTATAACAGGACCAAAAATATTTCGGAGTATAATTATTTAAACCTTTCCGGCTGGAGTGGAGAAACACCATCGCTTGACCTGGATGCATTAAAAGCAACCATTCAAATTGCAAAAGATAAAAAAAGCCAGGGTTTGATGTGGGAAGCATCACCGGCAAAGTTTGCCAGCTTACCTTTTTTACTGGCTGCAAACCAAAGTTTAAAAAATAATATTCCGGTAGATAGCACGCTGGTTGAATTTTGCAACAATATGTTTGGGAGTGCAGGTAAAACAGTTTACAGCCTTTTTCAATTATGGACAGATAATAAAAAACTGGCCGGGGGAATTTCGAACCTGTACAAATTACCATTGTATTTTGAACTGATCAATGAAGCAGAACAGAAAATTGCACAGGAACCTGAAATTATAAAAGAAAGATTAAGGGAATTAAAAGCCTACCTCCATTATACAGTCTTGTATTACGATTGGGCTGGAGACCAGGGCACAAGCGCTAAAACCACTAAAGCCGCTGCTTTATGTATTTACTTAGCTAAAATAAATAAGCTGCAATTAGTTAACAGTTATTACCTGATATCAACAATTAGCAGGAGCTATGCAACTACTACTAGTTTTTACCAGCAATACAATGTTATCAATGGCACAGTTTATCAAAATGGAAATTTACCTTTAATAACTGCTGCTGAAATTGAAAATGATTTCAAGAATGATCTGTCGAAGTTTACAGGCATTATCAACAAATATAAATTTGAAACCACCGATGCAATTGCCGGCAATCTGGATGCAGCAGGTTTAAAAATTCCTGCAAAAGTGAATGTACAGCTTAGCTATACAAATGGCATGGATTATTACAACCGTTGCGAATTCAGCATTAAAGCGCCAGCCGCAGGAACTTTCACTATTGATTACAAGCCAACTTTTGAAATGGCTGAAATAGGTTACATAAATTTTACTGTGGAATCCGCAGATAGAACTTTGGAGATCATAGAAGATTTTTCACTTGACAGAAATGCAAAGGATGGCAGCATTACCATCACGCTTCCGGCAGCGGGCAATTATAAAATGACGGTTTGCTCTAAATATAAATCATCAGTTAATTTAAGCATCAGTACCAATAAAAATATATTTTATAAGAGCGGAGCCTTCTTTGGTAAAGCAACAGAGTCTTATGATAAGGATATAGATAAACCAGCATACATTTATATTCCCACAGGGATTGACAAACTGTATTTTAGTTTGGGAAACAGCAATGCCGGTGGCGCTGGTTTTAAATCAGAAGCACATATCAACAGTGCATTTGCCATACAGGACATTAACGGAAATAATTTAAAAGCACGATTTGTAACCCCCAATGATTCTGCTTTGTTTTATATTGAAATACCCCGAGAATCGATCGGTAAATTCATCCGCATAACCAGGAAATTTTATCAGTACAGCCTGGTGTTTAGCAACGTAAATAATTTTTTATGGTATGCTGAACCAAAACCATTGCCTTGCAAAAGTGCCGATTTTACAATTGATGTTATCAACAGGGGTGGTCATTGCATTACCCAATTAACTGCAAATTCAAAGTCGGGCCAATTTAATTGGACGGTCACAGATGCAGGCAATACCTATACTTTCGATAATGAGCGTGTGATCGAATTGCCTGACCATATTTCCCCAAATGCAGAAGTTACATTAACCAATGGATCAAACTGTTCAATGACAAAAAAGATCTCCGATGATGAACAATTTGTAAAAAATAAACAGGCCTGCGCTATTATTAAGGATATAGAAATGCCGGTTATATCAGTGGTTCCGGTAGTTTATCCTAACCCATCAACAGGTACATTTAGATTTATGCAAAATGGCACCGATTTTACTGCAAACCAGGTGTTTATAATAAATGGCCAGGGCAATACCGTAGCTGCATTCAATAATTCCAGGCAGGTTAATATCAGCCATTTACCGGCAGGAATGTATTGGTATAAAATTGTAATAAACAAGAAAGAGTTTACAGGAAAACTGGTAAGGCTGTAATATCAACTTGATTTGTGAAGTAGTCCGCAGGACTGCAAGCAAATCTTAGGTGATATTATGCCGATTGCAAACTACTTGTATTATCCTGTATGGTACATCGGCATAAGATTTGGTTTAAAAAGCATATTCCAACTAAAATTTATTACTTTTGCACCCCAAAGTCAGGCCCTGTGCCTGACTACTCTTTTATACTCTTATGACTGCGAAGGATAATATAGATATGCAACGTTTGCCAAGTCACATTGCGATCATCATGGATGGCAATGGAAGATGGGCAAAAGAAAAAGGCGAAGACCGCCTCTATGGGCATTTGCATGGCGTGGAAAGTGTACGCAATATTGTGGAAGGTGCTGCAGAATTGGGCATCAAATATCTTACACTGTATGCCTTTAGTACCGAGAATTGGGACAGGCCCGAATATGAAGTATCGGGATTGATGGAGCTTTTGGTTGATACCATCCGCAATGAAGTACCAACCTTAAATAAAAATAATATCAGGTTGCATGTAATAGGTGATGTTGATATGCTGCCCGATGCAGCAAAGAATGAACTGAAAGAAGCTTTGAATGAAACTGCTTCAAATACTGGCCTGAACCTGATCATGGCTTTAAGCTATAGCAGCCGTTGGGAAATTGTACGTGCGGTTAAAGACATTGCGACAGACGTAAAAGACGGAAAACTGGACCCTGAAGGCATAACCCAGGAAACGGTAAAGAAATATCTTACCACAAAAGATTTTCCCGATCCCGAACTGATGATAAGGACCAGCGGAGAATACAGGATAAGCAATTTTTTGCTGTATCAATTGGCTTATGCCGAACTGCATTTTACACCAACGCTCTGGCCCGATTTCAGGAAAGAAAATCTGTATAATGCTATTCTTGATTTTCAAAACCGGGAACGCCGTTTTGGAAAGACCGGGGAGCAGATAAAAGATAATGAAACCACGGCCTAAAGGCTTGTGGGATAAGGCGGTATAGAAATTTGCCCGTTTTTGTTCATCGTAACCGATGATTTAGGATGAGGTTAACAAATAGTTTTAATTATTGGGCTTAATTTGCCGCACGTTAAAAACAAACTGATGGAGAGGATCTACAAAGGTATTTTTATTATTGCAACACTTATTTTCAGCAGCCAGTTTGTTTGGGCCCAGGAGCCTGTTTCTGTAAATCCTGATCTGGAAGGAATTTTCACCTCTAAAATACCTAAAGAATACACTATTGCAGGCATTACAGTTGTTGGCTCAAGGGCATTTGATGCAGCCCTCATTATTTCAATTTCGGGCCTGGCAGTTGGCGATAAAGTAATTATTCCCGGTACAGATGTTTTTGGAAAAGCCATCGCCAAACTATGGCGTCAAAGCCTCATTTCTGATATAGAGATATCATTTACAAAGTTAGAAGGAACAAACCTGTATGTTCAGTTTGAAATAACAGAAAGGCCCCGTTTGGCCAGTTTTAAATTTGAAGGCATTAAAAAAAGTGAAAGAGATGACCTGGAGCCTAAAGTTGCACTGGTAAAAGACAGGGTGGTGACAGAAAATATGAAACTGAGTGCAGTGGAAGCCATCCGTAAATTCTATTTCGATAAAGGTTTCCGAAATGTAGATATTCAGTTGAAAGAAGAAAATGCATCAGCTTTAAATAATGCAGTAAACATCACTTTTATAATAAAGAAAGGGCAAAAGGTAAGGGTTAATTCTATTAATTTCAGTGGTAATGAAAACATTGAAGCTCAGAAATTAAAGAAACAAATGAAGGGTACCAAAGAGATGAACCGTATTACCCTGTTCCCTGTAGTTATAAAAAATCCTTTTGGAGATACAACTAAGCGTCAATCTTTTAATGAGTACATTAATGATGTAGGCTTTATGTCTATTACTAAAACCAGGGATTACGTTGATCCATATTTTAGGATCAGGGGTTTTAGCGGTGCTAAGTTCAATGAAATTAAATACATAGAAGATAAGGAGAGCATTTTAAATTATTACAATTCGAGAGGTTACAGAAATGCAGTTATAATAAAAGATACCTCTATCCTTGATGAAAGAAACAATATTAACCTCTTCGTAAAAGTAAATGAGGGAAACCAGTTTTATTTTGGCAATATGGTTTGGCGTGGAAATACAAAATACAGCGATTCCATACTAAATACATTACTGGGCATTAATAAGGGCGATGTTTATAATCTTGATATATTAAACAAACGCCTCGGTAAACAACTCTCTGCCGAAGGTGCAGATATAGGAAGCTTGTACATGGATGATGGTTATCTTTTCTTCCAGGTTGATCCGGTTGAAACAGCAGTATATAATGATACCATTGATTTTGAACTTCGTGTAAGAGAAGGCCCGCAGGCTGTTTATGGAAATATTACTATCTCTGGCAACAAAAAAACAAAAGACTACGTAATTCGTAGGGAATTAAGGACCATACCCGGAGAAAAATTCAGCCGTTCAGATATTATACGTACACAGCGTGAACTGGGCCAGCTTGGTTTTATTGATGCAGAAAAGATCAATCCGCAAGTAGTACCAAACGCCGAAAACGGAACTGTAGATATTAACTGGGGCATTGAAGAAAAATCAGGCGATCAACTCGAACTTTCTGCAGGTTTTGGTGGAGGTATTGGTTTAACCGGTACATTGGGCGTTTCCTTCAATAATTTCTCTATTAAGAATATTACCAAACGTTCCACCTGGGATCCGCTGCCATCGGGCGATGGACAAAAATTTAGTATCAGGGTACAATCAAATGGTAAAGCTTTCCGCTCATATAACGCATCATTTACCGAGCCATGGCTGGGAGGTAAAAAACGTAATTCATTTACCATCGCCTATTCCAATACCAAGTATGCAAATGCTTATGACCAGTTTGGAAGTTATTGCAGAAAATGTGGTGATACCTCGTATGTAAAAACAGCCAGCTTCAATATATCATTGGGTAAACAGTTAAAATGGCCTGATGATTATTTTAATTTAATTTACTCGCTGAATGTGCAGCGGTATAAATTGAAAAATTATAACCTGTTTGGAACTACCGATGAATTAAGAAATGTAACTTCTACCAATATAAGCCTTAAACTTGCGTTGGTTCGTAATTCAGCCGGTCCCAACCCGATATTCCCAACAAGCGGGTCTAACTTTATGCTTAGCGGGCAGTTCACACTTCCTTATTCGTTGCTGGGTTTAAGCTCAGGGACTACCAATAGTTATCAACTGCCAGAGTTTCATAAGTGGAGATTGAATAGCGAATGGTATGTGCCTATTGGTATGCCAAGAGGAACCGAAAAGAACAAACAATTTATTTTAAAGATCGCAGCCAAATATGGTTTCATAGGCAGGTATAATAAAAAGCTGGATATCTCTCCGTTTGAGCGTTTCCAATTGGGTGATGCAGGCCTGAGTAATAATTTCGCCCTGTTGGGATACGATATTATTGCACATCGTGGATACCCGGTATATGATAAATCGAACCCGAGGATAAATCCCGACGGTATCACCCCATCGCAGTTCTTTACTATTTTTAATAAGTATACCATGGAACTCCGTTATCCTTTCAGCACAAGTGCAGGAAGTACTATATACGGGTTGGCATTTTTTGAGGCAGCAAATGGCTGGTACGAGTTTAAAGATTATAATCCTTTCAAATTACGCAGATCGGCCGGTGTAGGCTTACGCTTCTTCCTGCCAATGTTCGGCTTGTTAGGATTTGATTACGGTATTGGGTTTGACAGGTATACGAATACCAGCGGTTTAAAAGGTGCGGCTAAGTTTACGTTTATGTTAGGCCAGGAGCCGGAATAAATATGATTAACTGGTTTATTAGTTAATTTGTAAAAAATTATACAATGAAAAAACTCTTAATTCTTGCAACATGCTTTTTGTTGTTTGCAGCAACTACAAACGCACAACGTTGGGCTGTGATTGATTCTAAATACATTTTAGAAAAGCTGCCCGAATATAAAGAGGCTCAAAAACTGCTTGACCAGTTTAGCGAGCAATGGCAGCAGGAAATTGACCAAAAACAGGCACTTGTAGATAAGATGTTTAAGGAATATGATGCTGAACAGGTGATGCTGAGCGATGTACTTAAAAAGAAAAGAGAGGATGAATTATATAATAAAGAAAAAGAATTGCGTGACCTGCAAAAAAAACGTTTTGGTTTTGAAGGGGACCTGTTCAAAAAAAGGCAGGAGCTTATAAAGCCCATACAGGACAGGGTTTATAATGCAGTGCAGAAACTGGCAGTGGAAAAGCAATATGATATTATATTAGATAAAAGTGAAGGAATTACCGTTATCTTTGCCGACCCAAAATTGGATAGGAGCGCAGATATCCTCAGGAACCTGGGTGTTAAATAAAACATAATTAGGTTGCTTTAATGCAACAAAACAGACAAAAAACAATCTTATAAACTACTAAATCAATAAACTTTAAAACAAAAATGAAAAAATTATTATTAGGTGCTGTGATGGCGTTAGGAATGATGAGTGCCTCTGCACAGGTAAAGATCGGTTACATTAATACGGATGAACTGATGAGTATTATGCCAGAAGCGGCAAAAATAAATTCAGATCTGAATGAATACCAGACAACCTTGCAGCAGCAGGGATTGGCCTTACAAAAAGAATTTGAAACTAAAAGAGATCAGTATTATAAAGACTCAGCTACTTTCTCAAACAGTAAAAAGGAAATTGTTCGTGATGAACTGGTAAAATTGCTTACCCGCTTACAATCCTACGACCAGGAAATGCAGGAAAAAGCACAGAAATATGCACAGGAAAAAATTGCACCTGTAAGGGTTAAAGCATTAGATGCCATTAAAGCAGTAGCTAAAGAAAGAGGCTACACTTATGTTATTGATGAAGCCAGCAGTTCATTGCTGGTTATGCCTCCCGGTGATGATCTTTTACCTGGCGTAAAAACCAAACTGGGTATTAAAGACCCTGCACCTGGTACCAAACCTGCCGGTAACTAATATTTATTTAGGTAAATCATATAAAAGCCTCCTGCACATCAGGAGGCTTTGTTATTTTTGATACATGAAGCAGCAACACCCAATTGGCATATTCGACAGCGGCTATGGAGGCTTAACGGTTTTAAAAGAAATAACTGCTAAACTGCCACAGTACGATTATTTGTACCTGGGTGATAATGCCCGGTCGCCCTATGGCACCCGTAGTTTTGAAACGGTTTATGAATACACCCTGCAATGTGTAAAATGGCTTTTTGACCAGGGCTGCCCATTGGTAATACTGGCCTGCAATACTGCCTCTGCAAAAGCATTGCGTTCTATTCAGCAAAATGACCTGCAAAAAATTGATGCAGCAAAAAGAGTTTTAGGGGTTATCAGGCCAACTACGGAAATTATTGGCCAATATACCAAAACAGGCAATGTAGGGATATTGGCTACAAACGGAACAGTCATTTCAAATTCTTACCCTATTGAGATCGAAAAGTTTTATCCCGAGGTTAAAGTGTTCCAGGAAGCCTGCCCCATGTGGGTGCCGCTGGTAGAAAATAATGAGTACACTGGTTCGGGTGCCGATTATTTTATACAGAAGAATATCAATAACCTGTTGCAGCAATCAACTGGTATTGATACTATTTTACTGGCCTGCACCCATTACCCTTTATTAATGGAGAAGATAAAAAAGGCTATTCCCGATGGCGTTACAGTTTTATCACAGGGTGAAATTGTAGCCACAAGCCTGGTTGAATATTTGCAGAAACACCCGGAAATGGAAGAAAAATGCACTAAAAACGGGCAAATTTCCTTTTTTACAACTGATTCCACAGAAGACTTCGACAACCATGCGGCTGTTTTTTACGGCAAGCCAGTAAAATCGCAGCATTTAAGCCTGTAGGTTGCAAATAAATCTAAAATCTGCAATCTAAAATCCAAAATTTTAGCCTACTTTTGCCGTCCTTTCACAAACAGCAGGGATGGTGCCTTGTTGAGTGTAACAAAAATGAATTCGGAAATTTAATTTGTAAAAGGAAAAAACTTAAACAATGCCAGGTAAAAAAAGAACGTATCAACCGCACAAACGTCGCAGAAAATCTGTTCACGGATTTCGTCAGCGTATGCAAACAGCAAATGGCCGTAAGGTATTAGCTAGCCGCAGGAAAAAAGGACGCCACAGTCTGACTGTTTCCAGCGAACACGGTGATAAAAAATAAGATCACTGATCTCCGAAATGGAGACCCGGTTAAAATAAATTCAGTCCCCCGATTTGTCGGGGGACTTTTTTACTTGTACTATTTAGTAATTTTAAAGGATTGGAACCCAAACAACGATATACTTTTAAAAAAGACGAGAAGCTGAAAAGCCGTAAGATCATTGAACAGTTGTTTAAAGAGGGGAGTTCTTTTTCAAATTTTCCATTCAGGATATTGTGGAAGTTTAATGATGCAGGAAAGGCACCAGTGCAAACTGGCTTTGCCGTAAGCAGCAAACATTTTAAAAAAGCTGTTGACAGGAACCGAATTAAGCGCCTGATGAGAGAATCTTATCGCCTGCAAAAAAATGAGTTGCAGCATCAATTGCGGCAACGGCAAAAGCAGATGGCTGTGTTTATTATTTATGTTGGAAACGAATTACCGGACTACGCTCTCATCTTTGATAAGATGGATCATGTCTTAATGCGCCTTATTAAAATCACAAATGAAAACCTTTCTGCAAATACTTAGTTTTCCGTTTATTGCTTTAATTAAACTGTACCAGTGGATCATTTCTCCATGGCTGGGCCCCAAGTGCCGCTACACGCCAACCTGCTCGCAATACGGTATTGAAGCCTTAAAAAAATACGGGCCTATAAAAGGGTTATGGCTTACTGCAAAGCGAATTAGTAAATGCCACCCCTGGGGTGGGCATGGGTATGACCCGGTGCCTTAAAACCCCCTCCGGCCCCTGAAGGGGGAACTGAATCCCTGAGATATAAAAATGCCTCCTGATTTTCAAGATGCCTGTTTTATGCTTTAATAAAAAAGCTGTAACCATTTAAGATTACAGCTATGAATATAAAGCGCTGAATAGAATTACAAATGTACAAGAGTGCGACGCCAATGAAGTTCAATAAAGAGAAGAAGCTGGGTACAAAAAAATGTAAAACATAATCTTCTCCATGATTTCCCCTTTCCTTCGACTCCGCTCAGGACTGGCGGAGGGGGCGTCTTAAAACCTTTCTGCCACCTTACTCCAGTTAACTACATTCCAGAATGCAGCTAAATAATCTGCACGGCGGTTTTGATAATTAAGGTAATAAGCATGTTCCCAAACATCGCAACCTAAAATAGGGGTGCCCTTAACTTCGGCAACATCCATTAACGGGTTATCCTGGTTTGGTGTTGCTGATACTTCCAGCTTGCCGTTTTTTACGATCAGCCATGCCCAGCCACTTCCAAACCTGGTCATACCTGCTGCTGCAAATTTTTCTTTAAATGCATCAAATGATCCAAATGCTTCGTTGATAGCATCGGCCAGTTTACCGGTAGGAGTTCCTCCGGCATTGGGTGCTAAACTCTCCCAAAAGAAACAGTGGTTCCAATGTCCGCCGCCGTTGTTACGCACTGCCGGACTGATAGAGCCTGCGGCTGCAACCAGCTCTTCTATGCTCTTATTTTCATTATCTGTTCCTGCAATAGCCTTGTTTAAATTATCTACATAGGCCTGGTGGTGTTTACCATGGTGTATCTCCATGGTCTTGGTGTCGATATGTGGCTCTAATGCGTTGTGTGCATAAGGCAGAGCCGGTAGTGTAAATGCCATAATGTTTCTGTTTTATTTTTTAAGAGTTTGTTGTGAAAGATGGACCACAAATTTACGTTATCTATTTCCTTATCGTGTTTAAAATGAAAAAAATCATATTGTTATTTTTTACGTTTTGCGGAATTTGTTCCTGTTTTTCACAGGAGCCTTTAAAGGCGTCCGACACGGCTGGTATGCCACAAAACAGGGTTACAAATATCCTGCCGCTTAAAACAGACAGCCTTGCTAAAGAAAAACCAACGCTTCGCATTTATCCCAACCCGGCAAGGAACAAAGCAGAAATCGAGATCAAAGGATTTGAGCCCGGCTATGTAAAAGTGCAGCTTATGAATAATGCGGGTAAACTGTTAAAGGAAGAAAAGAGGTTGGTGCTTAGTGGCAATGAGGTTATTGTATGTATGTTCTCAGAAAAGCCAGGTTTTTATTTTTTATTCGTGAAACAAGGCAAGATCATGCTGAAAAACAAACTGGTCATTCAATGATCACCTGCGGGCCTGGAAAAAACTTTTCATCAATCCGGCACATTCATCTTTTAAAATACCACTGATCAATGTTGTTTTTGGATGAAAAGGGTTCCTGTCGCCACAGCATTTCCTGTAACCATTCTTCTCATCATCAGCTCCATATACAACCTTGCTGATCTTGCTCCAGTACAGTGCACCGCTACACATCAGGCAGGGTTCTACTGTTACATATAAAGTTGCTTCGGGTAAATATTTGCTACTTAAAAAATCGAAAGCTGAGGTTAAAGCCAGTATCTCTGAATGGGCTGTACTGTCATTCAGCAGTTCCACCTGGTTGTGTGCACGGGCAATGATGCGGTTGTTCATAACAATGATAGCACCCACTGGCACTTCCTCATTGTCAAATGCTTTTTTTGCTTCTGTAAGCGCAAGCTGCATATATTGTTCATCCGTCATACTATTCAATTTATACCGATTTTGCTGTTATTAGTTAAATGCACTCTGCAATACCGATAAAAATCGGCACAGGTCGGTATAATACTATCTAAGATTTCAACGTACCCCTTCGGGCTACTTATAAAATCAAGATAGTATTACTACCTTTCAGCAAATTTATGTGTAATGGATAACTTAATGCAAATGCGGGCCTATTTTGAGAGTGGCATTACCAAACCTTATGCGTTTAGAAAAGAGCAGTTAAAGAAGTTACAACAGGCAGTAAAAAAATATGAACAGCAATTACACGAAGCTTTGCATATCGATCTGAAAAAAAGCCCCGAAGAATGCTGGGTGACCGAAACGGGTTTTTTATTATCGGAAGTGAACAATATCTTAAAGCATTTAAAAGGCTGGATGCAGCCCGAAATGGTCTCTACCAACCTGCTTAACCTGCCATCGAAAAGTTTTATAATGCAGGAACCGTTGGGTGTTGTATTGATCATCAGCCCATGGAATTATCCTTTTCAATTATTGATGACACCATTGGCCGGCGCTATGGCAGCAGGTAATTGCATAGTATTAAAATCATCTGAATTTGCACCGGCAACATCTGCAGTAATGAAACAGATGATAGAAGAAACCTTTGATAAAAACTATATACAGTTTGTGGAAGGAGACGGGGCTGCGGTGATACCGGGGATGATGAACAATTTTACTTTTGACCATGTTTTTTATACGGGTAGCACAGCAGTGGGAAAAATAGTTTATAAGATGGCAGCCGAACGATTGGTACCGGTTACACTGGAGCTGGGCGGTAAAAGTCCCTGCATTGTGGAGGCGGATGCCAATATTAAAATTGCAGCCAAACGTATTGCTATGACCAAGTTCAGCAATGCCGGGCAAATGTGTGTAGCACCTGACTATGTGCTGGTGCATGAAAGTAAAAAAGATGAACTGATCAACGGGTTGAAGAATTCAATTCAGAATTTCTTCGGTGATAAACCTGAAGAGAGTTATAATTACGGAAAGATCATCAATGAACGGCAGTTTGACCGATTGGTAAAATACCTGCAACAGGGGCAGATCATTAGAGGCGGCAGAACAGATAAAGAAAAACTTTTCATTGAACCAACTGTTATTTCGAATGTGAGTATGGATTCAGATATCATGAAAGATGAAATATTTGGGCCAATACTTCCTGTAATTTCTTTTAGCACTAAGGAAGAAGCATTGCAGATAATCGCACAAAATAAAAATCCTTTGGCTTTCTACCTGTTTACATCAAGCGGTGCAAAAGAAAAAGACTGGCTTAACAGTGTGGCTTTTGGCGGAGGTTGCGTAAACAATGCCAGTTGGCATTTAACGAATCACAACTTACCCTTTGGTGGCAGGGGTTTCAGCGGCAGCGGACAATACCATGGCAAATATTCTTTTGAAACCTTCAGCCACAAAAAAGCAGTGATGAAAACGCCGACCTGGTTTGACCCTGCAATAAAATATCCGCCATTTAAAGGAAAAATGAAATTGTTTAAAATGGTGATCAAGTAATGTCCCACAAAGACACGAAGTACACAAAGGAGTTGTTAAATTATATGTATGACTGAAAATGAATTAGCAACGATTGCGGTTGACATCTGCTATAAAATTCATATAGCACTTGGGCCTGGTTTGTTGGAAAGTGTTTATGAATCAGCATTTGCCTTTGAACTAAGAAAGAGAGAAATTCCTTACTTGCGCCAGCCTGATATTCCGGTTTATTATGAAGGGGAACTTTTGGATGTTGGTTTCAGGGCGGACATAATTATGGGAGGAAAACTTTTAATTGAAATAAAATCTGTTGAACAACTTGAAAGAGTTCATCATAAAACAGTATTAACTTATTTGAGATTAACAGAAATAAAACTGGCAATTCTGGTTAACTTCAATGTGAACCTGATTAAGGAAGGAATTTATAGGAAAATTAATGGTGAAGTTTTCTGATAAACTTTGTGTCTTTGTGGGAAAAAATAAACATCAATTCAAAATATGACAACCAGGCAAAGACTTTTAAAATTGATCTACCCGGCATGGATATGGTGGCTGAACAAGACCAGCAAAAATGCAAAGGTACTTTCTCATGCTCCCGTGAATCCTCCTGTTTCCTTTTATTCATTAAAAGGTATTATGAACAACGGAAAAGAGTTTGACATGGAGCAGCTGAAAGGGAAAAAAATAATGCTGGTTAATACCGCATCTGATTGTGGCTATACAGGGCAGTATGATGATCTTCAGAAATTAAGTGAAAAGTATAAAAACAAACTGCAAGTGATCGGCTTTCCGGCTAATGATTTTAAAGAACAGGAAAAAGGAACCGATGAGGAGATAGCTTCTTTCTGTAAGATAAATTTTGGTGTTAGTTTTCCACTGATGAAAAAAAGCAGCGTGAAAAAAGGGCCTGAACAAAACCCTATCTTCCAGTGGCTCTCTGATCCGGAAAAGAACGGCTGGAGCAAACAACAACCTTCCTGGAATTTTTGTAAATATCTTGTAGACGAGGAGGGAAGGCTGACACATTATTTTGCTTCAACCATTGAACCGCTTAGCACACATATTACTTCAGCAATAAAATAATAACTACTTATGTTAATGCCAGACTTCAGTTTTATTTACCGGTATTTTAGCGGGGAGAAACAGGAAAGCCTGTTATTTCTTATCGTGGGTATCGTTGCTATTCTGCTTGCTGTAACTTTTTGTTTTTTTATAAAAACCAACCCTTCTTTTTATAAAGGTGCTGCCATTCCTTTGCTGGCCATTGGCCTTATTCAAATGGTGGTTGGTTATTCTGTTTATTCCAGGACAGATAAGCAACAAAAAGACATTGCCTACAATATGGGCATGGAACCAGTTAACTATATTAAGCATACCGAACTTCCAAGAATGAAAACCGTAATGAAGAATTTTGTTATTTACCGATGGGTAGAAATTGCCGTCATCATCACGGGGCTGATTTTGATATTTCTTTTCAGGCTAAAAACCGATAAAACATTCTGGTATGGCTTTGGGGTAGCGCTGGCCATACAGGCAGTCATCATGCTTAGCGCAGATTATTTTGCAGAGAAAAGGGGTGAAATTTATACAAATGAATTACAGAAAATACTTCCGCCTTAAACCGGGCACTTCTCATGATAATTAATTAATTCTATCGGCGTTTTCTCAAACTCGTATCCGGCATACTTAATATTAATTTCATCCAGCACTTCATCAATTTCCTCAACAGTATTAAGTGTAACCAATCTTAAGCGATAATCTTTAATGCCGGGTAAGCCTTTTAAGTAATTGGTATAATGCCTGCGCATTTCAAAAATGCCAACCTTGGGACCCTTCCATTCAAAAGACTTATGTAGATGCTTTTTACAAACAGCAACCCTGTCTTCAATGCTCGGTGATGATAAATGTTCACCGGTCTTTAAAAAATGTTTTATCTCATTAAATATCCAGGGATAACCGATTGCAGCACGGCCGATCATGATACCGTCCACGCCATATTTGTTTTTGTATTCAAGCGCTTTTTCGGGGCTGTCAATATCACCATTGCCAAAAATAGGCATGGTGATCCTGGGGTTGTTTTTCACTTTACCGATCAGTTCCCAATCAGCACTACCCTTGTACATCTGGGTTCTTGTGCGGCCATGAATGGCTAAAGCTTTTATGCCAACATCCTGCAGGCGCTCGGCAACTTCTTCAATATTCTTTGTATTATCATCCCAACCCAACCTTGTTTTTACGGTAACAGGAAGTGAAGTTGATCTTACAACTGCACTGGTAAGCCTTACCATCAGGTCAAGATCTTTCAGTACACCGGCTCCGGCACCTTTTAGGGCCACTTTTTTTACCGGGCAGCCAAAATTTATATCCAGCAGGTCGGGGTTGGTAACATCTACAATTTTTGCTGCAAGCGACAAGCTCTCCTCATCACCACCAAATATCTGTATGCCCACAGGTTTTTCATAATCAAATATGTCAAGCTTTTGGCGGCTTTTAATAGCATCCCGTATCAAACCTTCACTGCTGATGAATTCGGTGTACATCAGATCGGCGCCATGATCCTTACAAACGGCACGGAAAGGCGGGTCGCTTACATCCTCCATAGGGGCAAGCAGGAGCGGAAAATCGGGTAATTGTATAGGGCCTATATTCGGCATTTTATTTTTTAAAAGTTTAATGAAATCGTTATTTTACAATGTACAAACTGTAAATAACAGGTTGAATTATGCCGATTGAAAGCTTTTACCATTATGTTTTGGCTAATCGGCATTAGTCATTGTATATTGCGAGCGCAAATTTACAACTAATCGGCTTAGCTATGCAATACAGGAGTGTTAAAGGATTTACCGGATGGGCGCAACTGGGCATTTTATTGATCTTCCTGGGGGCGGGGTTTATACTGGCAGCTGGCGTTCAGCTACTTATAGGGTTTCAACTGGTACCCTCAGGATTGCCACCAGATAAAATGGCAGAAGCCATGATCAACGCTATGACATTGCCTGAAAATGTTGGGGCGGCAAGACTCTCCCAGGTTTTGGGCACATTCTTCCTTTTTTTTACACCTGCAATTCTATTCATGCTGGTATGCCACGGCAAAAATACATTCTGGCTGGGGTTCAATAAGCATATCAATGGCCGCCAGGTAATTTTAGGATTCTTCCTTATTTTCCTGGCCAATGTAGTTGCCAATCCGCTGGCTGAACTGAGTAAAGAAATGCTCAGGAATTTTCCAGACCTGAATGCCTTAGGCATGCGTATGGAAGCTGAGTATACCAAACAGGTAACAGCACTAAGCAATTTAAAAAGCTGGGGCGAATTTTTTATGGCCATTATTATCATGGCTTTTTTTCCGGCATTGTTCGAGGAGGTATTTTTCAGGGGAGCCGTGCAGAATTTACTTGAACGCTGGTGGAAGAAACCTTTTTTAGCCGTGCTGGTAGCGTCCATTTTATTCAGCTTCATTCACATGTCGGTTTTTCTTTTTTTAAGCAGGATAGTACTTGGTTTTGTGCTGGGGCTGATGTACCAGCGCAGTAAGAACCTGTGGGTGAATATCATTGCTCATTTTTTAAATAACACGGTGGCAGTTATCCAGCTATTCTGGATATCAACCCACAAACAAAAAGTAGAAGTAGATAAATTAGACCCTCAAGTGCCCTGGTGGGGAGCATTGATCGCACTGGGTATTACCATTGGTTTTTTTATGCTGTTTGAAAAAGTATCAGCTAAGAATAAAACACAAATTACATTTAAAGAGCAGGACCTGCTTGAGCAAAGCGATATCCTGCATCCATTTCCTGAAAATAAAAACAAATAGTATTGGCATTAAACATTCAAACTTTTAAGACCAGGGCTTTAACTGCATTGCTTTTTGTGGCAGTGATGCTTACGGGGCTGCTTTGGAATTTCTGGAGTTTTTTGATCTTGTTTACAGTGATACATTTTGGGTGCTGGTTTGAGTTTGTGAAGTTGATGAAGAAAATTTATGCAGAAAAGTATTTGGGATATTGTTTGTTCGGATTGATTTATATAACCATGCCCATATTGATGTTGATTGATTTTTATTATAACGCAATTTATTTTTTGAATACTTCGTGGGACTGTTTTTCTGTTTTAAAAAAGCCATATACATACAGTTCAACTTTGCCTTTGTTTTCTATTACACCTGCACTTATAATTTTCTCTATCTGGATAAATGATACCATGGCTTACCTCGTAGGATCTTTCGTCGGTAAAACACCTCTTACAAAAATATCTCCTAAAAAAACCTGGGAAGGAACAATTGGAGGAATAATTATAACAGTTGTTGTCGCAGCTATCGTTTCGATGATATATATGCATCAACTTTATTGGTTTTGGATATTTGTTGCTGGAATTTCTGCCACCTTCGGCACCCTCGGCGATCTATTAGAAAGCAAAATAAAGCGCATGGCCGATGTAAAAGACAGTGGCAGCTTCATGCCCGGCCATGGTGGATTTTTAGACAGGTTTGATTCTTTGCTGGTTGCTGTGCCATTTGTTTGGCTTTACGTAAAACTGTTTATTTAAAGCATAAATTTTCATGTATGAAAAATTATTTGCTCCTTCTTTTTACATTTCTTTTTTTCGCCTGTAATAGTGACCAGGATAAAAACGTCAGCATAGATAAAAAAGATACTTCTTCAAAACCTATTCAGCCCGATGAGCCAGCAATAGCAGCACCTGTTTTTAAAGTATTGCCTTTCGATAAAAGCGATCAGTCTTTTAAAGACAGCATAAAAGGTACACTGATTGATGGTCTTAGCTGGCAGGATGCTGATGGAGAGCACAGGGTTTTGTTTACCGCAAATGCTGTGCAAATGAATAAGAACGGCCAGCAAAGCGGTGCTGTATATGCATATTGTTTTAATAAAAACGGAGCAGACTGGAAGAAAAAATGGGAAGTAAAGGACAAGATCGATAACTGCGAAATAGATGCCACTTGTGAATTTTTGCCTGGTTCATTTACCATTACAGATAATGATGGTAACAATGTTGGAGAAGTTACTTTTTTATACAAGCTCAGTTGTAAAGGAGATGTAAGTCCCGATGAAAAAAAACTGATCATGTATGAGGGCATGAATAAATACGCCATTCGTGGTTCAACGATTCTCCAGTTTGCAGAAGGTAAAGAAGGCGGTGATAAAAAGATCGACGCCTCATTTACCAAAGCAGCCAAACCTTTGCTTGATTTTGCTAACAGCCAATGGGATAAATTTGGAACAACAAAGTACTAAACTAGTCCCAAACTCATAACTCATAACTCATAACTCTTTATCTTTGCAGCTTAATCTTACAAAATGACCATACATAGGGAAGGATATAAAAGTATTGCTATCGGCGCTTTGATATTTGGGGCAATTAACCTGGTGGTATTTTATTTTTTGAGCGCTTCATTAATGTGGCTCTGTGCGATCATCTTCTTCCTCACACTGGGCGTATTTCTTTTCCTGGTATCTTTTTTCCGTGTTCCAAACCGCCAGCTCACCATTAGCGAAAATGCTATTGTTGCGCCTGCCGATGGAAAAGTGGTGGTAATTGAAGAAACAACGGATGTAGAGTATTTTAAAGACAGGAGGCTTCAGGTTTCTATTTTTATGAGCCCGGCCAATGTGCATGTGAACCGAAACCCCATTGACGGGGAGGTGGTGTACAATCAGTACCATAAAGGTAAATACCTGGTGGCCTGGCACCCTAAGTCATCAACAGATAATGAGCGCCATTCAGTTGTTATCAGGAAAGGCAATACTGAAATATTGGTTAAGCAAATTGCCGGGGCATTGGCCAAACGCATTGTAAATTATTTACAGGTGGGGCAAAAAGTGAAACAAACCGAAGAAATGGGTTTTATTAAGTTTGGCAGCCGGGTAGACTTGCTTTTACCTATAGGAACCAAGGTAAATGTGGAGCTTAACCAGGCTGTAAAAGGCGGTGTGACCATCATTGCCACTCATAATAATTAACAATTGGCTATTGGGATTATGCAATTTCTACGCTACATTTACGTTTAGAAAATCAATTAAACATTATAATCATGAAAAAAGTATTTTTATTAGCTACAGCATTTTTATTTGTTACCGGCGTTGCTATGGCCGACAAAGGAAAGAAGAAAAAATGCGCTAAAGGCAAAACCTGCTGCACAAAATCTGATGCCAAAGCTGCAAGTTGTTCAAAATCTTCTAAAGATGCAACTACAACCAAAGCATGCTGCAAAGACAAAGCAAAAACAACTACAGTTAGTATGTAAGTTTTATTGCAAAAATTTATTTGAACCTTTCCTTTCGGAGAGGTTTTTTTATGCCCGGGATCTAAAAGATTTGCTCCAACTGGTTTAAATGCGTAACGATATAAGTTGGTTTTATCTGAGGTACGGCGTTGATATGGTTTACAAAAACCGTATCCATTCCGGCATTCATAGCGCCCTGTATATCGGCATCCAGGTTATCGCCGATCATGATGCTTTCATGTAAAGATGAACTTGCTTTATCCATCGCAAAATCAAAGATCTCCTTTTTAGGCTTCAGGCTGTTACTGGTTTCTGATGTTATTACATGGGTAAAATAATTGCTGAGGCCGCTGTTATTTAATTTGCTCCACTGGGTCTTTTCAAAACCATTGGTTATTAAATGCAGGGTATATTTTTTTGCTGTCAGGTAATCTAAAATTTCAATGGTATGCGGAAAGAGTATTTTTTTTGTAGGAAGTATCTCTAAAAAATGGCCGCTCATTTCCCTGGCAAGCGGTTCGTCAGCAATTTTAAAATCAAGCATGGTGCGCCACATGCGTTTCCATTTCAGCTCTTCAGAGGTAATTAAACCTTTGTGGTAACGCTCCCACAAAACTTCATTATGAAAAAGGTATTTTGGATAAAAATCATCAAAAGCAATTTTTATCCTTTCATCAAGGTTCAATATTGTATAAAGATCAGCCAGCGATTCCTTAGCATTGGCATCAAAATCCCAAAGGGTATGATCGAGGTCGAAAAAAAGATGTTTGTAGTGGGACATTTTGATAGAAAATTTAGGCCCAGAGATACTAACTTTAAGCCGGATTGCAAGATACTGAATTAACAAAACACGATGAATATAGTAATTACAGGTGCATCAAAAGGATTTGGAAAAGCCATTGCAGCAATTTTTGCAGCGGATAAACAGGGCCATAACTTCTTTCTTTGTGCCCGGAATATAATGGAATTAGAAACTGCCGGGAAAGACCTGCAGGAACGTTTCCCGGAAAATAAAATTTACATTAAAAGCTGCGACGTATCTGATAAAACATCTTTACAGGAATTTGTAGCATGGATACATGGCTACTCAACAAAAGTTGATATACTGGTTAACAATGCCGGGATCTATTTGCCCGGCAGTGCCTATGGAGAAGACGATGGAATGCTGGAGAAATTGATGGAAGTGAATTTATACAGTGCCTATCATTTAACCAGGATGATACTGCCCGGCATGATCAAAGAAAAGAGTGGTCATATCTTCAACATGTGTTCGATCGCTTCCATTATAGCATATCCCAATGGCGGGGCTTACAGTATAAGCAAATTTGCATTGTACGGGTTTAGCAAAAACCTACGGGAGGAGATGAAGCCGCATGGTATAAAAGTTACGCATGTATTGCCCGGGGCTGCTTATACCGATAGCTGGAGTGGCAGCGGTATTGACCCCAAACGCATTATGGAAGCTGCGGATGTTGCTAAAATGATCCATGCTGCGGCACAGCTTTCGCCACAGGCCTGCGTGGAGGAGATCATTCTGCGTCCCCAGCTTGGCGACCTTTAACAAATTATTTTACCCTTTATACTTTTATGTTTCATCTGTCAAAAAGCAATCAGTTAATTTTGTTCTTGTGATTATGAAACAGGTCTTACAGAAATTTATTGTACTGCTTTTCCTGCTTAGCGGCTATAATACACATGCACAGGTAAAATTTTCAGCCAGTATATCTCCTGCCGAGATAGGCAAGGATGAATATGCCCAGTTAAAACTTACGGTTGAGAATGCAAATGAAGTACAACAGATCGTTCCCCCCAGCCTTAAAAATTTTATTATCATCAGTGGCCCTAACCAGGAGAGTGGTATGACGATGATAAATGGCGTGACCAAAAAATATATTGCCCTTAGTTTTATTTTGAAGCCCAGATCAACAGGGAATTTTACAATTGCCGGTGCATTGGCAAAAGCCGATGCAGGCGATTATAAAAGCAATGCTGTTAAATTAAAAGTTACATCACACCCTTCAGGTAATAACCCGGGCATAAGTTTAAGCAGCAGCCCTTTTAACAGCATTGATCCTTTTGCTGAACCGGCACCAAGATCAACCTACAACGATTTTATTTTGCGCAAGGGCGAGAACCCGGCAGATAAAATAAGGAAGAACATGTTTGTAAGGGCGGAGGTGGATAAAAGATCTGTTTACGTGGGCGAACCGGTCGTTGCTACTTATAAATTGTACACCCGCCTGAAAAGTGAAAGTAACATGACGAAGAACCCTTCCTTTAATGGTTTTTCTGTGCTGGATATTCAGCAGCCCAATGATATGAGTTACCGCACTGAAAAATTCGAAGGGCGGGAATACAATGTTTACATCATCCGTAAAGTACAGTTATATCCCTTGCTTACCGGTGACCTGGAACTCGGTATTGCAGAAATTGAAAACAATGTTCAGTTCATTAAGGCAGAATATGTAAACCAGCAGTCAGATATCCAGAATGATATATTCAGGGATTTTGCACAGGCAACCATACCTCCCGAGGGTATAGAGATACAAAAAGTTTCTTTACAAAGTAAACCTTTAAGTGTATTGGTAAAACCTTTGCCAGATGCAGGAAAACCAGCCGGTTTTAAAGGTGCTGTTGGAAATTTTGCAATAGAAACCAAGGTTGAAAAAAATAATTTCAGTACCGATGATGATGGAAAAATGGCGATCATTATTTCAGGAGAGGGAAACCTGCAGATGATCAATGCTCCTGAAATGCCCTGGCCACAAGGTATAGAGGGTTTTGACTCCAAAGCAACCGATGACTTGTATAAAGGAACGGTGCCTGTGAGTGGAAGGAAAATTTTCGAATTCCCGTTTGCAGTTTCAAAACCGGGCACATACAGTTTGCCTGCAGTTGAGTTTAGTTTTTTTGACCTGCGTGATGGAAAATATAAAACACTAAGATCAAATCCGCTTGAGATCACCGTTACTAAAGGTACCGGCAAACCCAGGGCCGTTATTACCGGAACAAATGAAAAATCTAAAGATAATTTTCTTACAAAATTCTTTAACAACCGTTTACGTGTTGTAAGCCTGGTTGCCGTGCTCATCATTATCGGCCTTATTGTGTGGCTGAAAAGAGACACAAAAAAAGAAAAGCAGCTTGCTGCTGAAGCGCTGGCCCGGGAAAAAATAAAAGATGCTGAAAGCCTGGCCGAAGAAACTTTAACTGAGGAACAACTAAACCCCCTGGCCCTGTCGGAAGAATGCCTGTACCGGGAAGATGCTAAACAGTTTTACACCTATTTGAACCAGGAGTTAAAAAATTACCTGGCAAAAAAACTCTCCCTGAGTGCGGAAGATCTTAACAGGAAAAATATTGCTGAAAAACTGGATGCAAAAGGCATCAGCAATGAAACAGCAGTGGAATTGCAAACACTGATAGATGAAATTGAGTGGCAATTATATACACCTTTTGCCGACAATGAAAAAATGAGGAGCATGTATGAAAAAGCCAACGACCTGATACAACTGGTGAATACATACCGCAGTTAAGCAAGTGTAAATTTGTAGCCCACACCTCTTACTGAATGAAAATATACAGGGTCACGGCTGTCTTCCTCAAAATATTTCCGAAAGTTGAGAATGAAATTATCAATGGTACGGGTGGTAGGATAAACATTGTAACCCCAAACCACCTGTAATATCTTTTCTCTTGTTACTACTTCATTTTTATTTTCGATCAGCAGTTTCAGCAGCATGATCTCTTTCTTGGTCAGTGTTACTTTTTCGCCGCTTTTGGCAAAAGCTTCCGAAGCTTTAAAGTCAATTTTATTTTTACCAAAACTGTATACGTCGGGAATTGGTTCTTTACTGTTCAGGCGTTCGCTTTTTTTAATGAGGTTATTTACACGCAGCAACAATTCCTCCAGGTTGAATGGTTTGGTCAGGTAATCGTCAGCACCTTTTTTTAATCCCAAAACCCTGTCGGCACTACTATTTTTGGCGCTCAATATCAGGATGGGAATATCGGGCCTGGTCAGCCTTATCGTTTCGCAAACAGTAATGCCATCAATTTCAGGAAGCATCACATCCAGTATGATGAGGTCGAAATATTCTTTTTCTACGGCCTGCAAGGCTTCGGCGCCATCCCAGGCACCGGTAATTTCATAGCCCTCCAGTTCAAGGTTCAGTTTGAGTGCTTCCTGCAGGTTTTCTTCGTCTTCAACCAGTAATATAGAAAATTTTTTATCGGGCATATTTAAAGCTATGATTTTTCAATGGATGCATGTAAGGTAACTGTAAAAATAGCGCCGCTTGGGCTATTGTCTGTCACAGAAATGTTTGCATTGTGTTGTTTGCTTATTTTTTTTGCCAGGTAAAGGCCCAGGCCGGTCCCTTTTGCACTCTTGGTTGCAGAATTGCCTACGCGGTAAAACTTATCGAATATTTTATCTCTTTGGTCAGCAGCAATGCCTTTACCCAGATCTTTTACCTGGAAGGTAATTTTATTGTTTTTCTCAGATAGCAAAATTGTAACCGGCAGATCCTTTGCGCCATATTTAATAGCATTGTCAATAAGATTGTTTACCAGCATCTGCAGTAATAACCTGTCGCCATCAATAAAAATGCCGGGCGCAATATCAGCTTCAATTTTTTGCTGTGGATAGCGGGTTATAAAATCCTGCACACATTTGCCGATCAGTTCGCTGATGTCGGTCTCTTCGTTGGTAATGCGGTAACCGCCGGCTTCTATCTGCGATGAAAGGAGCATGTTATTGCAAAGTGCATTCAGGCGGTTGGTTTCTTCCAGCGTGGTTTGTATCAGGCGCTGTTGTTGTGCTTCATCTAATTTTCTTTTCTGCATGGTTTCCAGGTTAAGCCTGGCAACCGAAATGGGTGTTTTCAGTTCATGTGTAATGGCGATCATAAAATTCTGTTGCTCCCGGCTTATCCTCAATTCACGCCGTACTGCCCTGAAAACAAACACAGCACCTGCAACGATCAGTAATAAGAACGTTATGCCTTCGCCAAAGTATTGCGCTGTTTTTCTTCTTTCTAAAGATCTTAATTCATTTAAGGTAGATTGGTAATTTTTATCTGTTGGATGAAGTTGTTCTATTTCATACTGTATCATCAACCTGTTTTGCCTGTTAAGCACAATAAACCAATAGATCAATGCTGCCAGGATATAAGCCAGCAAAAACCAGTAAATGATAAAGATGTAGCGTAATTTTTTTGACTTGGATGGCATAAATAAAGTTGAGCAAAGGTAGGTAGTACAAATGAGTGACGATGTTGCTATGGAAAACAAATGCTGGCAACAAAAATAGCCTGGTAAAGCCTATTAGCTAAGATTACAACATTTTTACCCGTTCCTCCTCCAGGTCGATCTGGAATATTTGAAGGTGAATAATTTCATCGTGCAGCTCCGGGTCTTTATTCAACTCAGTTAAAAACCTGCGCTGGTTTTCCAATAGCTCCAGGTAGTTTTGTTTTGTTTCTTCACTCATTCTTAAATGTTCGGGATGGGTTATTTTGTGTTCCCATTGTTCTATCATGCGCTGCAAATGAGGGTCGTCTAACAAACCTTTTTCCTGCTTTTCTTTTAATAGCCTTACTGTTTCTATTACCAGCTTGTTTTTTATTTTAAGTTTTGATTCTTCTTCGGGCGGGTCGCCGGCAAACTCAAAAAGTTTGGTTCGTTTAATAAAATGCGGAAGTGTAAGGCCCTGTAACAACAGCGTAAGCAGGATCACGACAAAGGTTATGAAAAGGATAAGATTCCTGTGAGGAAATGGTGTACCGTTCTCAAGCGTTACAGGAATGGCTAATGCTGCCGCCAGCGAAACCACTCCACGCATGCCGGTCCAGCCCAATAATAATGGCATGCGCCACATGCGGCTTCGGGTGCTGCTTGCCCTGAACGGGGCCACCTGTGGCCTGAAAATAAGTGTAGTTATCAATGCTACATAAGAACTGATCATTCTTGCAGCTATTAAAATAACTGTTACTAATATGCCATATAAAATAGCAGGGCCCAGGTGTACATCGTCAGTATGAAGCCCTTTAACTATCTCCGGCAAAGCCAGGCCTATCAGCATAAATACAATACCATTCAAAATAAAAATAAATGCTTCCCAGAAATTATAACCCCTTACCCGGCTGCTGCTGGTTAAAAAAGAGAATCGCCTGTTTGCCAGAAACAAACCTCCTGTTACAACTGCCAGTATACCCGAACTGTGTGCCTGCTCGGCTATCCAGTAAAGAAAATAAGGCTCCAATAATGTAAAAACAATGTCCGATGTAGCATCGGTTGGCAGCAGTTTATGCGCCTTCATAAATAGCCAGCCGAACAGTAACCCAATGCCAATGCCTCCAACTACCATCCAGGAAAAATCAATCATCGCCTGCTGAAAAATAAATTGTCCTGTGCCTACGGCCACCAGCGCAAATCTGAAAATAATAAGCGATGATGCATCGTTGAGCAGGCTTTCGCCTTCCAGTATGGCTTTGGTGCCTTTGGGGATCTTTACAAATTTCATGATAGCGCCGGTACTCACAGCATCGGGCGGAGATACAATGCCGCCCAGTAAAAAACCCAAAGCCAGTGTAAAGCCGGGAATAAAATGATTGGTGAAAACAGCCACAGCCAGTGCAGAAAAAAACACTACTATAAAAGCAAAGCTGCCAATGATGCGCCACCACTTTTTCATTTCTTTAAAAGAGATACTCCAGGCTGCTTCAAATAAAAGCGGGGGCAGGAAAATAAAAAAGATCATATCAGGGTCAACCTGCACTTTGGGCAATGCCGGAATAAAACTGATGAGCAGGCCGGCTACTACCAATAATATGGGGTAAGCAATGCGTAATTTATCTGCCAGCATTTCTATCAGCACTATGGCGGCAACAAGCGCCAGCATAAAGGGGAGTTGTTCGTGCATAAACCTGATTGAACTACTAAATTAGGGAAACTGTTATAAAGAAAATGGATGCCTGTTGCAAAAGCAGGTATTAGCACCTGATTAAAAAATTCGTATTACTACGCTATTTCCCTTCTTTAAATATCCCTTTCTTGGATACAAATATTTTAAATAAAACTGTATCACGATGAAAACTAAATCTAAGCTTCACTTTTCATTCTTTTCGTTTTTGTTCTTTATCCTGACCATATTGGTTATAAATTCCTGCAAAAAAACAGATACGTTAATCAGCAATGAAAGTAAGGTTGAAATTATTAAAGAAACACCCGAAAATTTCTTTAACCTCCCGGCTAACGCTTCCCCTGTTTTGAAAAGAATAGCCAGGGAACTGGAAAGACAGAATAAAACAAAAGAGTTTATAACAGCTTTTATTGCTAAAGAAGGCTTTCCGATTTGGGAAAAATCCCGGATAGTAAGGCATACAAAAAAAAGTAATACAGCGAGTTTTGATGCGGGAGTCCTGGAAGATACAACTATATATATTCCATTAGTAGTAAGTGCTGATCAATATGTGACGGGCTTTTTAAAAGCAACTGTTGAAGATACTGTTGATATAAAAATACTCAGGCAAAATGACTATGTAAATTTTCCATTTAAAACACCCCAATCATCTACCAGTGTAACTACTGCTGAGGAATTTGCTGTAAGGATGATGACTATGGATAGGGATGTGTTTGGATCTACTGAGTTTAAAATCAAAGACAAAAGGATGTTCAATAACAGTACTGATTATAGCGACACAGCCGATATTCAACGATATATAGTGCTTAATGACAGTTCTGAAAAAGAAAGCTTTGCCGATGGTACAACTATCAACAACTATCAATATGAAGTATGCTGGTCAGCAAACACATATCATTATATATGTGGAAGTAGTTTTTCAGGATCGAACAATAATATGGAAGGCAACTGCTGGGAGTTTCATGGTACCGTAACTGTTTGCACAACTTATGAAACTGGAGGCGGAAGTCCTGGCGGAGGCGGTGGTCCTGGCGGCGGCGGTTCTGGTGGTACATGGCCATTTCCACCCAGTGGTGGTGGCAGTGGTGGTGGAGCCGCATGTGAAGAATTTGGAGAATCAATAACAAACAGTTTTATTCCTATTGAATGTAATCCTAACGGGGAAAACCCATGGCCTACTAGAAATGCTGACGGTTTTTTATATAGCAGAATTACGCAATTACGTGATATTTTTGATCAGTATCCATTAGCTTTATTGCCATGTGATAGTATGATTTTAATAAATCTTCAAACTTATGGATCAATGTTTCAAAGAATAGCCCAATTTTCTGCGCCTTCTGTTGTTACAGACAGATTAGATTCTGTGAGACAAGCGCAAGGAGGGTGGATTGTTGATAACTATAACATTCAGTCATTGGATGAAGCTTATGGTCCCGTTGTAAATTGTGATTATTTCCCTCTAAGGATAACTCAATTTCCCAATAGTATGACACCAGGAGAATTTTTAGAATACTTTAGGCTTAACATTAACTCCTTTATTACTTCGCCAATCACAGTGCAATTTTCACCTACTTTTGGACCCTCGTTCAACGATTATACAAAATGGACTCAGCCTTCCGGTAATGCATTAGGGGCCTTAAATCATGTTTATATTCCTTTTAATAGTGGTTCAGTTATTCTTTCTGATTACCGACACATAAATAACACAACTGAGCAACATTATTTTAAATTATCAACATTAGAATCACCTTTTGATAATGAACATCCGGTAGCGGGCAATAGAGAGTTTGGACTTTTTAACACATCAGACAGCCTTACTCGATATACTTTTTATACAATGGGAGTTGATAGAACATGGGATTGGTCAACGGAATTGATGAATGACCTATTTAATGGATTTGGACACGCCGATTCATTATGGACCAATGTTCAAAAAAATCTCAAAGATTTTATTAATAATAACGGTGGCGTTGCTTCCTATTATGCGCAGCCACGATATATAGCGAGGCCTAAATGGACTGATATTAAAGACTTTCTTAAAGGAACTATAGATATAATAACATTAAGACAAAGATTGGGATGTTAAAGAGTAGCAAAATATTTCAACAGTTAATATTGCTATTTTGCTTAATTATAGTAGGGGGTACACTTTATTTTTTAGGTAGTAATTTGCGACAAAATAGGTATTATGATCCTACGTTTATATTTTGCATTGAGGCGTCATTAGCCTTTTGTATCCCTTCGTACATTTTATATTTAATTATTTCTAAAATAACGGGAGTGAAAAAAAAGGTATTGGTATCGTCAATAATTTCTATTTTATCCTTTGGTGTTGTATTTTTAGCATTTTCTTTTTTTGTCCCTTATGGAGCTGATTATAAAAGCCGGCATGTAATAATAACTATGTTTGTTTTTATTTTTACAGCATTAAGCTTACCTCATCTTGAAAAAATAATTTTAAAACCAAGAAACAACCAGGCATGAAAAGGGGTATTTCATTTTTACTTTTCTTCTTTTTATTAAATTTTGTTAAGGGACAGGATAAATGTCCTCCGCAAAATATATACAAAACTAAATATCTGGGTGATGGAAAGGATAGCTCACGCTTAATTTTCACTCTTTATTTTATCATTAGTGCTGATAGTTTAATTGTAAGTGTTGATGTAAAAGGGAAAGATCAATTTTTGACTTTTAGAATTATGACTAAAGCATGTTTTTGGAACAAAGATTTCTCTGAAGGAAAATCAGAGTATAAGCTATTACTTTATGATATAAGTGGAAATAAATATCCTACTCTTAATATCGTTGCAGATAAAAAACAACCCATGTATATCGAACTTTTATATGAAAATGGGCAAAAGAGAGTATTTACACAGCTTTAAAATCTATTAATTCCGCTTATCCAAACCCCAGCTCAGCTTATTACGAAGCGTTTGTAAAAAATTATTTTCGTTAAGGCGGATAAGATTGATGCCAAAACTTTCTTTACGTACCGCTAGCTGAACGTCTTTGGTAACAATTTCACGGCGGCTGTCTAAAGTGCAGAGAAACCCATCTGTACGGCCTTCCACTTCAAAAGAAACAATGGTATTATCGGGAACAATGATGGGGCGTATATTTAAATTATGTGGTGATACAGGCGTGATGACAAAGCTGGCACTATCAGGAAAAACAACCGGGCCATTGCAGCTTAATGAATAACCTGTAGAGCCTGTTGGCGTAGCCACGATCAAACCATCGGCCCAATAAGTATTTAAAAACTCACCGTTCAAATACGTGTGAATTTTTATCATAGGTGAGGAGTCTTTTTTGTGTAGCGTAAATTCATTCAAAGCATAAGGTGCACCACCAAATAATGGAACATCAGAATCTAAATGCAGTAAAGTTCTTTTATCAACAATATAAGTTCTGTTCACAAGCGCTTCCACGGCAGGTATCAGGTCCTCTTTACCAATATTGGCTAAAAAGCCAAGCCGGCCATAATTGATACCAACCACCGGGATACCACTATCCCTAACAAGTGTAACCGTATCAAGCATGGTTCCATCGCCACCCAGGCTGATGATGAAATCTATATTCTTGTCCAGGTCTTCGGAAGAATTGAAGGTGGAATATTTTGCCCTGTCGCTGATAACTGAATAGAACTGGTTAAAGAAATCCTGGTAGAAAACAAGTTCTACTCCGCTCAATGCCAGTTCATCCAGTAACTGGATGATATCCTGGTGCTGATTATTTTCTATACCACGGCTGTAAATGGCAATTTTCATGTGCCTTAGTTCTGCCAGTCCGCGGAGTGTTTGAATTTTTGTCAAATTAAAAACCAGATTGGTTGTGTAAAAATAAACCGTTTTTACCTAATTGGTTAAAACTGTACTCAAACTTAAGGTTAAAATCGTAGAATGTAAGAATATCAATACCAAATCCACCAGTATACAATAAACGGTTGTTCAGGTAAGTGTCATATTTTTTTTGAGTATAGGCATACCCCATATCTGTATAACTTTTTGCAAAAACAGTAATGGGGATCTTGGTAAGTAATTTAGGCAGGTACTTAAAAGGAATATTAATGGAAAAAATTTTTTTCTTAATGGTTGATCTTACCAGGGCCGTGGCTACACCATCAATTACATAATACTCCAACCCACGCAAATAAATATCGCCATAACCAAATCCCCGTTGGTTTATATAAGCCTGGTCGAAGGGTAGTTTTATTTTTCCGTTTAGCTGCACACTGCTGTACCAGCCTTTTCCCATATCAAAGTATTTATTTAAGCCGGCTTCAAGGTGAAGCATATTAACGCCGCCCGTAAAACCCAACCCTCTTTTTTGAATAGTTGTAAACCAGGTTTTACCCGTTAAGGGATACGATGTGTTGTTTACATTGGAATATTGCAACGTGTAAATAAGATCAATGAACCCTTTTGAATTTACCTGGTCTTTAAAGTAGTTTGGGTTGTACTGCTTATCGAGGATCACCGAGTCGGCTATTTTAATATAATTATAGCCGGCAGTAAAAATATGTTTTTTAAAAAAGCCCCTGCGGATGGTGTAACCTGCATGTGCATACCAGCTTTTATAAACAAAATCCCTTTTTGCTTTGGTTGCCGAGTCGGAAGGATAGAATAGCAGCAAGTTACTGGAATCTGTTTTAATGGACAGTTCTCTTTTTTGTGAATAACCACCACCAATGGTAAAACCTTCAGTAAGTTTCCGGTTGCTGTAAGGTGCGGTATAACTGAACGAAACATTTTTTGTGTAACCATTAATAAGATAGATACGTAACTGGTCACGCCTGCCACTGAGGTTATAATGCACGAATTTTAATCCATAATTAACCCGGCTTAAACTTGCATTGTATGTTCTGTACCATTCATTAAAATTGCGGTCGATCCATTTGAATTGCGGCACAGGATAAAGGTACCAACGCTCCAATACCTGCACATTGATATTTACATTGGATGCATCAAGTGCAACCAGTTCAAATTTAACTTCGTTAAAAAGCGTGGTGTTATATACCTGCGTACCGGCCTGTTGCAGCTCTTTATACAGGTCGGCTATTGCGATGGAATCACCTTTTTTAAATTGTATCTCCCGGTAAACAATATATACCTTGGTTTTTTTTGTACCGTTAACTGTCAGGTCTTTTATACAAACTTTGTTTTGTTTGCTGGCAGCAAGTAATGCAGTATCAACAAAACTAAAATTGGGAGCGTTTGATTTTTGAGCAAGAGTAAATACCGGAAAAAGTATGATGATACAACAGTAAATTATTTTTTTCAGGTCATTCATCATTACAGGGATAAATCAATCATTAAATATCCAGGTAATTCATCAGGTGGCGATAGTTGCTGTGAATTTCATTTTCAAAATTTTCGTTACCAAAATAATAGATAACATCGTATTCATATCTTTCAAAAGTAGCAACAATTGCTGCTATTTCTTTTTTATTGATGTGCAGGGTAACAGTGAGCATACCGGTTTCGGCATGTACAGTTGTATTTAAATGCAGGATGGTTGCACCATTGCTTTCTACAATTCGTCCTATTTCTGAAATAGCAAACTGGCTGCGTTCCATCTCAAGCACTATAATGCCGCCTATTTCGTTGGTGCCGGCAAAATTGCCCAATGTCTTCAACAGGTCATTGGTGGTGATCACACCTACCAGGTCATTTTCTTCATTAACTACCGGAACCACGGTTGTGTCGAACTGGTTGCTGCAGGTAACTGCATTCAAAAAATGTTCGTTGTCATGTACAGAAGCCTGGATGAAGAATTCCTGCATCAGTTCCATCGGCATTTTAGGCACATCCTGGTCAAGCAGGTCATCTTCGCTGATAAGGCCAAGGAATTTCTCGTCCTCAATTACCGGCAAATGTGTTACCCTGAAATCGCTGATGAGCCGTAAAGCTTTGCTTACCGAATCTTTAAGCTGAAGACGGGGAATATTGTTATTGATCAGATCGATGGTTAACATATAACTGGTTTAGGTTAGTAACAGCTATCGGAATAACGTAAAATGGATGCTTAAAATTATACTCATTCACCTTAATTAACTTTATGTAAAGGTTTTTTAAGAGCTACGTAATACAGGTAATGACAATAATTATTACTGAACTGTTGCAGCAGGCGTTTTTAATTTTGTTAAAAACGCATCCAGAAGCCTGTTAAACTCTTCCGGCACTTCCATCATAGGTGCATGACCACATTTATCAACAAAATGCAGCTCACTGGTCGGCATCAGCCGGTGAAATTCTTTGGCAACGAAAGGTGGAGTGATGGTATCATTGTTTCCCCATATCAGGCAGGCCGGTTGTTTTATCTGGTTCAGTTCTTCGCCCAGGTTATTGCGTATGGCACTTTTTGCCAATGCGATGATCTTGATAACCTTCATGCGGTTGTTGGTAATTTCAAATACTTCATTCACCAGTTCTTCAGTCGCCATCGCAGGGTCGTAGAATGTTAGTTCAGTTTTTTTGCGGATATATTCCTTATCCCCACGTTTGGGATATGTATCACCCATGCCATTTTCAAATAAGCCAGAACTGCCGGTGAGTATGATCGATTTAATGCGGTCAGGTTGTTTTAAAACATGCACCAATGCTACGTGCCCACCCAATGAGTTACCAAGCAGGTGTATATTATTTAAATTGCGGTGCTCAATAAAACGATGAACAAATTTTTGCAGCCCGCCAACAGAGGTATGCAGCAGGTCAAGTTCCAGTAAAGGCAAAAGCGGTACAATCACTTTATTCGTTTTACGAAAGTGCTCTATCAAAAACTGAAAATTGCTCAATGCCCCGAATAATCCATGCAATAACATCAAAGGTTCACCTTCGCCCTCTTCAATAAATTTAAATTTTCCGTCTTGTTTAATTTCGTAACTCATCCGTAATTGCAAATTGTTTAATATAAACCGCTATCTCAATCTTAAAGTTATGAAATGAACCATAATCAATTAGTATCAGCACATGAAATCATGTGATCCGGGCTAAAATTACGTTAAATAAGATAATGGTTGAAATTAATGCGGAATTTTGTTTGACAACGAATTAAAAAAATCGCCCAACTGCGTAAACATATCTTTAAACAGCGGTATTAAACTGCCAATATTGTCCATAACCTTTGGCCCCCAGGGCTGTATAAATTTATAAGTTACCGATGATTCAATGGTTGCCGGCTTTATTAATTGCAACTTTTCTGCATAAAAGACAAAAATGCTTAAAATGATCAGGTATAATGCGGCATATAAAAGTATGCCCCCAATACGGTTTGCCCAACCCAGCAGTACGGCCTGAAAGGATTTTTCAACCAACTTAGCGCCAAACCGTACCAATAATACCACAATTAAAAATACGAGGGCAAAAGCAATAAAGGGAAGCCATTTGGCCGAAACAGAGATACTGTCTTTTAAATACGCTGCAACAACAGTTGATAGTTTTAATGCAGCAGCCAAACCAACAATAAATGCAATGATGGAAAAGACGGCAAGTATCAATCCTTTTTGATACCCTTTAATGATGGCCAGGATGAGGAGGACAGCAAAAGCAAAATCTATCAGCATGTTATTTAGTAATTGGTAATTTGTAATTGGGAATTAGGAAGAGCCTTAAATTAAAAGTAATCTATTGCAATAAACCCAATTCCTAAATCCTAATTCCTCCTTACTGCTCTTTATTAAGAAGATAACCAAGCCTAACCCGCAAGTAGGTCTTTAACAATACCGCTGATCATTTTACCATCGGCTTTGCCTGCCAATTGCTTGCTGGCAACACCCATTACCTTTCCCATATCGGCAGGAGAGGAAGCCCCGGTTTCAGTAATGATCGTTTTAATGATCTCTTTCAGTTCAGCTTCATCCAATTGTTTTGGTAAGAATTTTTCTATCACAGCCATTTCTTCTCTTTCTTTTGCAGCCAGGTCTTCACGTCCCTGCTTTTCAAATATGTCCAGCGAATCCCTGCGCTGTTTCATCATCTTCTGCAGAAACTTTTGTTCGGTTGCTTCATCAATTTCACCAGCCGCACCAGGCTCTGTTTTGGCCTTAATGATCTCAGCTTTAATGCCACGCAAGGCACGTAAAACGCCTTCGTTCTTGGCTTTCATAGCTTCTTTCATTTCGGTCATGATCTGTTGTTCTAAACTCATGGTAGTATCTTTTAGTTTTTAAGTTATCAAAATGGAATTGGTAATTAGTAATTTGGGATTAGGGTAGATTCCATTTGATGTAAGGTTTCCAATTCCTAATTCCCAATTACTTTTGCTCCTTCAACTGTATCGCCCTGAATTTATCAAAAAACTCTTTGGCAAATTTTTTCATATCATCGCTCATTTCCTGTTGTTGTGTGGCACGCTTGAAAGTATCAGCCATACTCATCAGCATCTGGTAATAAAAATCGGCCATTTCATCCACCATCATATCCTTGGTCCAAAGATCGATACGCAAAGCTGTTTTATCGGCGCCATCCCAAAAAGCAACACTCATGGCTTTGGCTTTTTGTACCATGTTGGCTGTGCTGTCGGTTGCCGACCAGTTTATTTGTTCGGGCACTTTGTTCGGGTCGAGCAGTACGTCAATTTTTATTGTTGATTGATTCATAAAATAATTATGCTGATTTGCTAATTAACTTATGTGCTAATTATTCTGCGAAGTTAACTGCTTTAGTAAAAAGAAGATTATTAGAGATTTAGAAAATTAGCAAATCAGCTAATTAGCACATTTCAAAATGCACTGCATGAGTAAATCAGCTGTTTTACCCGGTTGATATTGCTGTAGCAGATCATTTCCGGCTTTTACAAGCTCATTTGCCTTGTTTTCATCCTTAAAGACCAGCATCATCTTTTCAGCTATGTCCTCATGAGCATCGGGATTGACGTATAAAGCAGCTTTGCCAAAAACAGAAGATAGGGCTTCAGTAACAGAAGTAATTACCGGTACATCACATTGCATGGCCTGTAAAGCCGGTAAGGCAATACCTGCATACAGAACCGGATAAACCATGGCATAGGCAGCTGCAGTAATTTTTGCCAGGTCTTCCCTGGTCAAATCTTCAAGTAATTTTACTTCGCCCCTTAATTTATAGGTTTTGAGTGCTTTTTTAAAAACTTCATTTGCATTGCCGGCGATCAGCAACAGCATATTGCTTTTCTGCCTTTTCTTAAAAAAAGAAAATGCCTTTAACAGGTTGATGAGGTTACTGCGTTGGTTGATATCACCATTGAATAAAAAATATGCTTTTCCTTCGGCATATTTTTCTTTGATGACCTCTTTCTCCTCCCAATCAATTGGTTGAAAAATATCATTGACAACAGGTTTAATAACTGCGATCTCTTCGGCATTTATTTTGTACCGGTCAGCAATTAGTGATCTTGAAAAATCAGAAACTGTTGTAATGCTTTTCGCCTTTGCTAAAAATGCAGGAGTGAATTTTTTATAAAACCTGGCCTGTGATCTTTTTAATAACTGCGGATGATCCAAAAATCCGGGGTCGCTTATCAGTAAACATTGCGGCACTTTTGTACGCAGCGAACAAATACCTTCCGTGCTTAAAAAAACATCGGCTTTGTATTTACGTAAAATTGCCGGTATTTTATAATTGAACCAGTATTGCAAACGAAGGCTGCTGCTGGTTTTAGGCCCTGCAACTATAGTAAGCACATTTTTTGCAAAGATTAGTTTTGCATCATAAGGCTTGTCGAAAATATAAATGAACTGATGTTCGGGAAACCTTTTGGCTACATGGCCCAAAAGTTCAAACAAAAAATCTTCATAACCTTCCGGCTGCGTTTCTTTATTCAACCTGGTGTTAACAGCAATGGTCATGTAAATAAAATAAGAGAAGATTAAAAAGAGGCGAAGTTCAACTTACTTTAAAACTTTCAGCTTTACCATTTCAATACGGGTATCGCTTACGCTTAAAATATCAATTTCGTAATTCCCAATAATGATGTGTTCTTTCAGTTTTGGAATTCGCTCATGATTTTTAATGATGTACCCTGAAAGCGTTTCTGTTTCCTCATCATCAGGAAAAACAAGTTTGTACTTTTCGGTGATGATATCCAGTTCCATCCTGCCACTGAAGATAAATTCGTTACTGGCCAATTGCTTATCAACAAACTCTTCTGTATCATACTCATCATGAATTTCCCCAAAAATTTCCTCCAGCAGGTCTTCCATGGTTACAATACCTGCTGTGCCGCCAAATTCATCAATAACCCAGGCAATCGACTTTCTTTCCTTGCTGAATTTATTCATCAGGTCGGTAGCGCTCATACTTTCCGGAACGGTTGGTATGGGCAATAAAATTTCGCTGACCGTTGCAGGATGTTTAAACAGGTCAAGCTGATGGATGTAGCCTGTAATATTGTCAATATTCTCATCAAAAACTACCAGTTTGCTTAATTGTGTACTGATGAATTTTGTCTTCACTTCTTCAATCGAACTGTTCCTGCTCACGGCTTCTATCTCTTTACGGGGTATCAGGCATTCCCGCAACCTTGTTTCGCTGAGCGATAAAGCATTTTCAAAAAGTTCCTTGTTCAGGTCGCTGCTGTCTTCTTCTTCGTGGCTTTTGCTCTGCTGCATAAAATGCTCCAGGTCTACCTTGCTGAACATGTCTTTTTTGGTATTCACTTTTACATTCAGGATGTATTTTAATATCCACTCGGCCGCATTTACAAAATAGATACCGATGGAAGAGAACATCCAGTAAAAAAACTGAACCACGCTACTGATAAAACCAGAGCTGAGGATGCTGCTGTTGCGTGCTTTAAAAAAAGCCTTGAACAGGAACTCTACAAAAAGTACAATTAAAGTAGAAAGAATGGTCTCTACAAAAAGTTTAATGTAGTCAACTGCATTTTTAAATGAGGCCGGTAAGTTCGATTTTATCCAAAGCCAGATGGGAGAGAGCATATCTACGACCAATAAACCATATACCACAAAAACCAGGTTGATACCTACCAGCGTAGTACCAATAAAACGGGCGGGCCTGTCGGCATAAAAGCCCCATACTTTTCCGCTTTTGGTGCCCTGTTTGCGGTTTAATTCAATAGATAATTTATTGGCAGATATAAAAGCTATTTCTATACCGGCAAAAAATCCTATCAGTAGCAGGGAAGCAATGATGGCAATAAAAGCTATCCAATCCATAGTATAAAAATAAGAAAGAGTTTTTAAACGGGTTATTGCCCGATAAAATCAGCCACAATGCCTTCAGCCTCGCTGCAGGCACGATGAAAATCATCATTGGTGATCAGTTTATTGAACTGGTCTTTAAATGAAAGCTCGTAAGACGCTTTATTTATCCTTGCGGCCAGCGATTCGGCTGTTTCGGTGCCGCGACTTTCTAATCTTTTCTTTAACTCGTCCACCGAAGGCGCCTGTATAAAAAGGCTGAGTGATGTTTCGGGATATTGCTGCTGCACATGAATGGCGCCTTTTACATCAATATCCAGCACCGGTATTTTATTTTGCTGCCATATACGCTCCAGCTCTGCTTTCAAAGTACCGTAATATTTTCCTTCGTACACCATTTCCCATTCCACAAATTCGTTGTGCTGAATTTTGTCTTTGAACTCATCCATACTTATAAAATGATAATCAACGCCATCTTTTTCTGTACCCCTTGGCTTGCGTGTGGCTGCCGAGATGGAAAATGCCAGTTGAGGAAAAGTTTTCATCAGGTGCCGGGTGATGGATGTTTTGCCAGCCCCAGAAGGCGCCGTGATGATGATGAGTTTGTTGTTATCGGCCATGTGCAAAGAAACTATTTTTATTTTGGAATCTGAACCACATAGAAATTTAGAAACATAGGTTAACACATAGCTATGTTATCTTCTATGTACCTATGATACTATGTGGTTCAATCTTAATGCGGTTTAAAATGAAGAACCACATTTGTATTTTCAGCATTGCCGGCCAGCACCAGCTCATCTGCAGTTAATGATTTAATAATATACCGGTTGATGCTGCTCTTAGATTCGGATGTGCAAACCAATAGTTTGTCGTTTTCCAGCAATTCATATTTGCCCTGCATGGTGATCCTGTTATTCAAAGCACATTCATATTTCATCCTGTCTTTAAATGTCCAGTTGAGTGAAAGTAACAGCGCTTTAACCTGCTCTGCATTGGCCGAATCTTTTGCAGTAAGGTTCTTTGCATCGGGAGGCACAATATTATCAACCTGTACACAATCCCATTTTTTGGTGAGAAGCATGACTGTTTTATTGCGGCAGGAGGTTAGATTTAAAATAAGATACAAGCCTGAAAGCAGCAGTAGAAGATTTTTCATTATTTATGTGTAAGTACTGAATACTTATTTGGTTGTAATTGTGGTACAAATATTATACTCATCTATCCAGTTCAATACTTTTTGCTGGGTTACATAACCTTTTATCTGGTCAATTAATGCAGGGCAATCTGCAAATAATTCTTTTAGGGTATTTTTTTTATCAAACTTATCGCTGAAATTTAATACAATGATTTTTCCATCAGCCCTCCTAAAAAAATATTCAACGATTGTAAAATTCCCCATGAAGGTGCGATCTTCAAAAACCGAGTATTTGCCTTTAGCGATACGCCTTAAAAATGAATAAGGTTCAAGCGATTTTCTTACTTTTATTTTTTCATAATCAACTTGTATAGTGTCATATATCCAACCAAAAGCCAGCGCTTCTGTTTCCATGATTTTTTGTTTCTTATTGTTGTTATCATATAATATGAAGGCTGGCTTATTATTAAATGCGCTGGTACGTTTTAACTTTCCTCTTACAGTGTCCCCGTTATTCATAACGATAAACCCTGGCCATTTTTGTGAAAAAGATGGCAATGATAACAAAAGAGTTATGATCAAAGTGCAAAAGTATTTCATAAAAAAACTTGATATTGAGCGGATCATGGCCTAGTTGATCCTTCTTATATCGGCACCTAATTTTATCAGGCGTTCATCCATATTTTGGTAACCACGGTCTATCTGTTCAATATTTTGAATAATGCTTTTACCCTGTGCACTCAAAGCTGCAATAAGAAGGGCTACACCGGCACGTATATCAGGACTGCTCATGGTTATACCACGCAATTGTTGTTCTCTTTCCAAACCAATAACCACAGCACGGTGAGGATCGCAAAGGATAATTTGTGCACCCATGTCGATCAGCTTATCTACAAAGAACAAGCGGCTCTCAAACATTTTTTGATGAATGAGCACACTACCTTTTGCCTGTATGGCTGTTACCAAAACAATGCTCAACAGGTCAGGTGTGAAACCAGGCCATGGATGATCATAAACCGTTAACACCCCTCCATCCATATATTTTTGTATCTCATAAAATTCCTGTGCAGGGATATGGATATCATCACCAATAAAATTCATTTGTATGCCCAGTTGCTGAAACCTTTCCGGGATAACCCCCAGGTGTTCGATGCCCGCATTCTTAATGGTAATATCACTTTGCGTCATAGCTGCCAGGCCGATGAAAGAACCTACTTCGATCATGTCGGGCAGCATACGGTGTTCCGTTCCACCCAAAGCCTCAACACCGGTTATGGTAAGCATGTTGCTGCCAACACCGCTGATCTTTGCGCCCATGCGGTTGAGCATGCGGCAAAGTTGTTGTATATAAGGTTCGCATGCGGCGTTGTAAATAGTGGTTGTGCCGCTAGCCATGGAAGCGGCCATTAAAATATTTGCAGTACCGGTCACACTCGGCTCATCCAATAAAATATTAGCGCCTTTTAAGCCCGCTGTTTCCAAATGAAAGAAACCATCTTCAGTATCATAAGAAAACTTTGCACCCAGTTTTTCAAAACCGATAATGTGCGTATCTAATCTTCGTCTGCCAATTTTATCGCCACCGGGTTTGGGAATGTAAGCTTTTTTAAAACGTGCAAGCATAGGCCCGGCAAGCATTACAGAGCCACGCAGTTTGCCGCTTTTTTTATGATAAGCTTCGCTGTGAAGGTAATCCACATCCACATCATCTGCCTGGAAAGTACAGGTATCACGGCTTTGCCTGTCAATCTTCACTTTCATTTCGCCCAACAATTCGATCAGCAGGTTTACATCCACAATATCAGGAATATTGGAGATGGTAATTTTTTCAGGGCTTAATAATACGGCTGATATGATCTGCAGTGCCTCATTTTTAGCACCCTGTGGTATAATTTCTCCGGAAAGTTTTTTCCCTCCTCTTACTTCAAATGATTGCATGCTTAGAAAATGTTATTATTGCCTGATAAAATAAATCCTTTTAAATGATTAGCTGTAAAAGTATTGGATTATTTTTATTTGAATTTTAAAAGAAGGCACAACTTCAGAATTTAGGTTTCAAAATCAAATTCTTGTAATGATAAAAATATTCAGACTACTGGCCTTGCTTTTAGCAGCTCCACTCTGCAGTAATGCCCAGGCTGAAACAGATACAACTGTTGAAAATGCATTGTTATGGCAAATAACAGGAAACGATATCAAAACACCTTCTTATTTATATGGTACGATTCAAGCATTTTGTAAAGAAGACATTAGTTTAACTCAGAATGTAAAGGATAAAATTTCAGCAGCTGATAAAATTTTCCTTGTGCGTGACCCAGGTTTAACAGAAGGGCCGGAAAACCACGGCATCAGTAAAAAATATTTTTCTCCGGGTTACAGTGTTAAATTCCTGATCGGGGATAAGAATTTTTATAAAGCGGTTACCATCATTAATAAATACAGGCCTGTTGCCGAAGATACTTTGAACCGGTTAAGTCTTGGAGTATTCAGGTATGTGATTAACGAGTCTTATCTTGGTTGCGATATTGGTAGCTATGACTTTGCTATTGCGGGCTTTGCCAGGAGCCTTGACAAAAAAATAAATGAACTTGATGAAGTGCCCGACAACCTAAGATCAATATCTGTATGGGAAGTTTTCGACAGGGGAATTCCACAGTTTGTAGAACAGTATTGGAATAACCTGGATTATGATCTGTGGCTTTTAAAAAGAAACGCTTACTTGTATACACAAGAAAATTCTACAGCATTATATCTCAATGCAGCGTACAAAGCAAATGGACAACCCCAGGCATCAAAAGAAAGAATGTTTGATGAAAGAAATTATAACTGGGCACAAATAATTAACAGGAATATAAAGCGGAAAACATGCTTTTTTGCATTCAGCGCTGCTCACCTGGCAGGCTCAAAAGGCGTTATTGCATTGCTGAGAAAAAAAGGATATACAGTTACTCCTCTTCCAATTAAGTAAAATATCCGGGCTTAATAACGCTTCTTAAAATTACGATTGTTATTCCTGTTGTCGCCGCCATTACCACCGCTGTTGCCACCCCTGTTATTACCACCCCTGTTGCCACCGGCATTCCTGTTGTCTCTTCCGCCACCGCCATTGTTACTTCTTGCCCCATAGTTCTTACGGAAGTTGCTGCCACCGCTGCGTTTCCCATAATCATCCCTGTCATCACGGATATCAACACGGTGCTTAACAAACGGACGGTTATTGAACTCCAGTTCGCCACCGGTCATGCTTGATAATTCTGTTTGAATATTATCATCATGCACCAGTTCCTTATGCCAGTTGCTGTAAGTAAGCTTCATGTAATAGGCGATTGCATTGGCGAAGCCTTGTTTCTTCTCAGGGTTTTCTTCTTTCAGTGCCTTATCAATAACAACTTCAATATTCTTTCCCAGGTGATTAAAACGTGGATACCTTTTTGGATAACGCAAACGTTCAGGCTTGGCTTTTAAAGTCTCACGTGTAGGGATAGGATAGGGGCTTTCCACATCCAGTTTAAAATCGCTGATGAGGAAAAGATGGTCCCATAGTTTATGACGGAAATCCTCCACGTTCTTTAAATGTGGGTTTAAAAATCCCATCAATTCGATAACAGCATACGCATTACGCTGTCTTTCTTCTTTGTCTTCAATAGATAACAGGTATTCAACCATTTTCTGAATATGTCTTCCATATTCTCTCATGACTAAAAAGTTCCTGGTAGTATTGTACTCCATGTTCTCTGTATTTAGCATAGTACAAATGTAAGCTAAAGCTGTTCATTTTCAAGCTGAAAACGCAAACAGGCTTGTTTTATAGCCATTTTTATTATAAGTATTTTACCCTGCACCAGTTATAAGCTACTAAAACGCCAACAGAATCTGCCGCCAGGTCATATATATCAAAACTGCGCTCTGCAATAAAGAATTTTTGAATAAATTCGGTCGTTAATCCCCACACAATAGCTGCTATGGCAATTTTTATGGCCCATCTTTTTTTTACCTGCAGGGGCAAAACCAGTTTTTTATAAATGGGGTATATGAACAGGAAAACCAACATTCCAAAAAGCCCGGCATGTACCCATTTGTCAAAATAAATATCATTGAGCCAGGTTTCAACAGTAGGGATGTTTGATCCGGGTAAACAGATCAATACCAGTATAAGAAAAAACCAGGCAATGCCTGGGATAAATATTTTTACAGATGGCCTTGCAGCAGGATTTTGCATGATGGCTTTATTACTATCCAACAGTTGCTGTATATGCTGCAGCATCCAGTAATTTATCAAATGCTGCCACATCGGTAACAGTCATTTTTACCATCCAGCCATCACCATACGGATCAGTATTTACCAGTTCCGGTTGCGTATCAAGCATTGGGTTTGTTTCTGTAATGGTGCCCGCAAGCGGTGAAAAAAGATCGCTCACTGTTTTAACTGCTTCTACCGTACCAAATACCTCTTCAGCAGCTACAGGCTTGCCTTTGGCTGTAATATCCACATAAACGATATCGCCCAGCTCACGTTGAGCAAAATCGGTAATGCCAATGGTAGCGGTTGTTCCATCTAAAGAAACCCACTCGTGGTCTTTGGTGTAGCGAAGATTTTCGGGAAAATTCATTTTATAAAATTTGATGTTGACTGAATGAGATGCAAAATAAGGATTTATCCCGATTGCTATCGGGAGAGAATTATTTGATCACTTCTATCTTCATGCGTACATCACCAAGCGGACGGTCATTGGGGCCTTTTACTACCGAAGCGATCTTATCTATAACCTCCATGCCTTTTTCTACCTCGCCAAATACGGTATAATCCATGTCCAGCATAGCTGTGCCTCCAATGGTTTTATAAATATTCCTTTGCTTTGCAGAATATTTTATTCCTTTTTGCATTTCAAGCATATTCAACTCCTGGTCAGAAGATATTCTGCCATGTACAATATAAAACTGGCATCCGCTGCTGGCTTTGGCAGGATTGGGGGTTCTGGCAGCTGCCAATGCACCTTTTTTATGAAATAAACTGGTATCAAATTCTGCCGGAATGGTATATCCTACATCGCCCATGCCCAGCATCTGGCCGGCGGGTGCGTATTTGCTTTGCGGATCGCCGCCCTGTATCATAAAGCCCTGTATCACCCTGTGAAATAAAAGGCTGTCGAAAAAATGGTCGTTGGCAAGTTTGATAAAATTATCACGGTGTAGTGGTGTTTTATCATACAGGCGTATGATCATAATACCCGAATCGGTAGTGACTTTTACACGGATGCCGGGTATTATCACTTCCTTTTGAACTTTTGCAACCGGCTTTACGGTTTTTGTAGTTGCTGTTTTCTTAACAGCGGTTTTTGTGGTGGCCGCTTTTCTTACAACTGGTTTCTTTACCTGTGCATCAACATGTATTGAGAAAAAACAAACGAGGGTAAGCGTAATTAGAGTTTTCATTTTGTTCATAAAAAATAATTAGTCAATAAAATTTTGATTTTGGAAATATAAGAGAATATGGTCTTTTAAAAAATTTTCCTGCTCTATCATAATATATCCTGGCAATGGTTTCAACTGCTTAAAATGTGGCCAGCCTTCTTCATCATTGCCTTCTGCTACATAATAGCCGCTGGGCGAAAGTACCGTACAAACTGCAATGTGCATCAGGTCCTGTTTTTCTTCTTTACTGAAATCCTGCTTGCCACTGCCCAGTTCCTGGATACCTATTAAAAAAAGAATGCCGTCCATATCGGGTTTTATGCCGAAACGTTCTTTTAGTTTGATGCGTAATTTAAGCCAACGCACCTGGAGATCGTCTGTCAGGTTTTGCATGGCGCAAAGATAATGAAAACCCCCTCCACCCCCTAAAAGGGGGAACTGATTATGCAATAGATTAACACGGAAAAGTGTAAAACGTAATTAAAGATGACCAAAGATGTATTGTTGAACGGAGTCCTTCGTTCCTCAGGATAAACTGTGCCATATCTGCCCGATTGGCGCTTGAATGCCTGTAAACAAAAAAATCAAAACCTTACCTTTGCTGAAAATTTTTAAAACAGATGTTACAGATCAGTTATATCAGGCAGAACACAGCGTTGGTAATAGAAAAGTTGGCGGTTAAACATTTTGGCGATCTGTCGGTTGTAGATACAATACTGGAGACAGATGAACAGGTTCGTAAATTAAAGACCGAATCTGAAGCGTTGCAAGCAAGCATTAATGCTGCCAGTAAAGAAATTGGTATGTTGATGGGTAAAGGAGAGAAGGAAGCTGCTGAAAATAAAAAACAACAGGTTTCAGAAAATAAATCTGTTCAACAGGATCTTAATCAGCAATTAGCTGATGCAGAAAAAAAACTGCATGATAGTTTGATATTATTGCCTAATCTACCCCACACATCTGTACCAAAAGGTAAAACACCCGAAGAAAATGAAGTGGTAAGAGAAGGAGGAAGTAAACCTGTTTTGTCTACTTCTGCAGTGCCACATTGGGAGCTTATAAAAACATACGACCTGGTTGATTTTGAAACCGGCGTAAAAATTACCGGCAGCGGCTTTCCTTTGTTTAAAGGAAAGGGCGCCAAACTGCAGCGAGCCTTGATACAATATTTTTTAGATTATAACACGGCGGCAGGTTACACAGAATATTTGCCACCATTGCTGGTGAACGAAGCATCTGCTTATGGTACAGGACAGTTGCCTGACAAAGAAGGGCAGATGTATCATGCAACGGCTGATAATTTTTATTTGATCCCTACTGCCGAAGTACCGGTTACAAATATTTATCGTGATGAAATTGTAAAAGAATCTGACTTACCCATTAAGATGACAGCTTACACGCCTTGCTTTAGAAGAGAAGCAGGAAGTTTTGGTGCCGATGTAAGAGGATTGAACAGGGTTCACCAGTTTGATAAAGTGGAACTGGTTCAAATTGTGCATCCAGATAAAAGTTATGATGTGCTGGAAGAAATGGTAAGCCACGTTGAAAAATTATTGAACACACTTGAGTTGCCCTACCGCATTTTACGGCTCTGCGGCGGCGACATGAGTTTTGCATCTGCACTTACTTACGATTTTGAAGTGTACAGTGCGGCCCAGCAAAAATGGCTGGAGGTAAGTTCTGTCAGCAATTTTGAAAGCTTTCAAACCAACCGGTTGAAAGTAAGGTTTAAAGATGGCGAAGGAAAAAGCCAATTGGTTCATTCATTGAATGGCTCATCTTTAGCATTGCCAAGGATCGTTGCCTGCTTGTTGGAAAATAATCAAACAGAAAACGGAATTAATTTACCGGCTGCAATTCACAATTATTTTGGCAATACAAAAATAACCAACTGATAAAGGCTATTTTTCGCCAACACCTTTTTCTTTCATCAATTTATAAATTTCAGCAGGCTCAACCGGCGATTGCGGTGTTAAGTTTTCGGCACCTGTTGCTGTAATAACGATGGTGTCTTCCAGCCTTATGTGTATCTTTTTTTCCTTGTCTTCCAAAATAGGTTCTACATTAAAGACAACGCCTTCTACAAAAGGTTTATCATAGCTGCCTACATCATGTACGGCCATGCCTACAAAATGGCCAACATACCCAAGCCAATATTTTTCCAACCCGTGTTTCCTATAAACTTCTTCACCAATTTTTTCCATGTCTTTTAAGGTAATGCCCGGTTTCATGGCTTTTATGATCGCATCCCGGGTTTCTTTTACGCAGTTGTAAAATTTCAGTTGTTCAGCGCTGAACTCTCCCTGTACCGGCCAGGTACGGGTAATGTCAGTTACATAATAATTCACCTCAGGGGCATAATCGATCAACAAAACAGTACCGGCTTCCAACAGGTGATTATTGGCATTGTAATGCCAGATCAATCCTCTCTCTCCTGATGCAGCAATGGCATAATAAGCCGGTCCGGCAGTGCCCATATCTCCATAAATAAAATCGCAGGCGGCTACTGTTTGATATTCATAAATGCCCGGTCTTGTTACTTTGATGGCTTCATCAATACCCAGGCAACCAATGCGGCCACATTCACGGAGTACAGCAATTTCTTTTTTATCTTTTACCCAACGCATGGCATCCAGTATGGGAGTTATGTCCTTAACAACAATTGCAGGAAAACGCTCTTTTATTTTATTGTAAAAAGTAAGTTCTTTCGATACACGGCCATCCCATGGATTATTTATTCTGTTTGCCCTGGTCATCATACAGCGGTCACGGCTCATTTCTGTTGTTTCCTGTGGCGACTGTTGTAAATAAAAAGGTTGTCCTGTTTCAGACAAAAAATGTAGCCAATTGGTCATTACAGATTTAGAAAGCACTTTGCTGAATTTGTATTCGTCTGCAGCTTCTTTACCTGGCTTGATGAAAGCTTCTGTTTTAATATCGTTGGGAATTTTATCCGGCACCAGCAAAACCGATTCTTTGCTTTTACCATTAATGATCAAAACAGCATCGGGTATCTCAACACCAGTGAGATAATAAAAATTATTATCCTGCCTGAATTTAACATACGCTTCGGGTAACTCAGCGGCCTGTAAAATCAATATACCATCACCTATCTGTGTCATCACTTTATTGCGGCGTGCAGCAAAATCATCAGCTGTAAAATATTTCCACATGGTTTGAGAGATAGCGGCTTCAGACAAAAAGATACAGATGATAAAGCCAAGCAGTTTGATCTTGTTCATACAACAGTGTTTTGGATAAAAAATAAAACTGCATTAAATATAAAGTAAAAAAAAGCAGCCCGTTATTTTTTTGAGAAGTTTATGGATGAGCGGAGATATCTCCTGCATTTTAGGTAACTCACCCTTTTATTCATTGTATAAAAACACGACCTGCTAAAATGTGTGAATTATATAACTTACTGGCATGGTTGTATAACATATACGTGTTCAATTTTGACGAACTTTAAAACAAATAGAATGTTGTATGAAACGCAAATCGAGCCCGATGAAAAAGGAAGAAGTTCAACAGAATCCCGATCCGCATATTGACCAGGATTTCCCTGGCTATCCTCACCTCCCTGCTGATAAAAAGAGTATTACTTCTGTTACAGTAACTGAAAAGAAGCTGGCCGGGGCCGATAAAAAGAAGTCAAAAAAGGTATATGGCAAATAGCAGGTTTTGGTCAAAAATATAAAAAAGCAGGTTTTACATATTACTTGGCACAATAATTTCTTGCTTACCCAATTGGAAGCTTAAATCGAATTTTGTAACTTAATGACTGCTTAAATAAAAATATTACCAGACCAGGGATTACCAGATGTCTTATAAAAGAATAATTAAAAAGACGGGCAAGATAATTTTATACACTCTCCTGAGTGTGCTGTTACTTGTATGCCTTCTTTTTATTTATATAGGTACACCCGCCGGAAAAAGGACAGTCAAAAATAAAATACAATCTTACCTGCAGGATAAAATAAAGACCAAACTTGTTATTGGCTCACTCAATTACAATTTACCCAATTCAATAGAAATAAATGGTGTGTACCTGGAAGATGAAAAAAAGGACACGTTGCTTTATGGAGAAAAAATTTCTGTAGATATAAGCATGTTCCAGTTAATATGGGGTAATACAGATATTCAAAAAGTGGAGTTGAAAAATATTTATCTGAAATTAAACCGTGGCGAAAAAGATTCTGTATTTAATTACCAGTTTCTCATCGCTGCTTTTGGAGGTCCTGAAACAACTACACCTGTTACTAAAGATACAGCTGCATTAAAAATAAATCTCGACAGGTTGATCCTTGAAAATGTTGTTTTACAATTTAAAGATAAAAATGGCGGAACCGATTTTGATGCCAGCATAAAAAACCTAAATACTTCTTTAAATAAATTTCAACCCGACAGGGTAGATTTTGGTATAAAAGATTTCGTTGCATCAGGCGTTAATTTCTTTATGAAGACTTATAAAGAAAAAGTAGTTAAACCTTATCTGCCTGTGCCGGAGGATAAGATCAACGATCCGGGTTATGGATTAAAAATAGCTGCTTCAAAATTTGATATCAGGGATGTAAATGTAAAAATAGAAAATACCATATCGGGTATGTATTATGCCAATAATGTAACACACCTGGGTTTAAGCAATGCATTATTTAATTTATCCGAATCCCTGGGAACGGCTGATGAACTGCTGCTTGACAGTTCCATGTTTCAATTTACAAATCCTAAAGAAACGGCCGTTACAGGTCCAAAGAAATTACCGGGAGATGTAACCCCCATGCCCTGGCAAATATCAGCAAAGCAGGTTTCGCTTAATAATAACTATGTAAAATTTGATGATAACAATCTTCCGCAAAAAGATGGACTGGATTTTGGGCACTTTAATGTATCAAAACTTACAACCGATATTTCAGGCTTTACTTATTCTGCCAATAGAACTGAAGCTTTAGTAAAGCAACTTACTTTTAAAGATACCAGTGGTTTTGCTTTGGATACCATGCATGTAAAGTTTTTGATGACCGACACTATTTTCTCTGCAGATGAATTGTATGTAAAAACCAAAGAGAGCCTTTTACAGAATTTTATAGAAATAAAATTTGATAGTCTTGCAGGCATAACCAAATATCCACGCAACAGTTTAATAGCTGCAACACTTAAGAATTCAACAATTGCTTTTAATGACCTGTACCTGTTGGTGCCGGAGTTAAAAAATTCTTTTCCGCCGGCACAGTTTGCCGGCAACAAAGTTTTTTTCAATACAGAACTGCGGGGCAACCTTGCACAAATTTATTTACCATACCTGCAACTGGTTGGTTTTTCGGGCACCAGTTTAAGGGCACACGGCTCACTTTATAATCTTACCGACGTTGATAAGTTTTATTACGACCTGTATATTGATCAAAGTACTTTCCGGAAATCTGATATCTTAAAATTTGTACCACCGGAAAACCAGGAGTCGCTGGCAAACCTGCCGGATATTATTAATCTAAGGGGAAGAATCACTGGCAATAAAAATGACCTGGTTTCTGATATTATTGCCAGTGGAAAAGGTATGTCGTTTAATGGTAAATTTTCTTTGAAGAACCTTGCTGACTCGAAAAACCTGAAGTATGATTTTGTAATCAGGGAGGGTAGCTTTGATAAAGACTTTATTATGGGCCTAATACCACCGGGTACATTGCCTCCCGAAATTGTTTTGCCCGAAAAAAATTATGTAAGAGGAACATTTAAAGGCACTATCGATGACTTTACTGCTGATCTGCAATTGGGCGGCAGTTATGGCCTTATGACAGTGAAAGGTTTTATAAAAAATGCAAAGGATAAAGAAAAAGCAACCTACGATCTTTTTGTTACAACAAAAAGTTATGAAATAGGAAAGCTTATAAGCCAGGACAGCATACTTGGAAAAGTTACAGGATCATTTAAGTTGAAAGGAACAGGCTTTGATTATAAGACCATGCGCTCGGATATTACGGCTTCTGTACAGCAACTGGAGTACAATAAGTATAATTATCAAAATGCAGAGATAACCGCAAAATTAAATGCAGGGCTTATAGATAGTAAGGGAACGATTGATGACCCCAACCTGAAACTTCAGTATGATATAAAAGCAAATGTGCAAAATGAATATCCATCTGTGAATGGTATGGTGAGGGTTGATACAGCAAGATTGCAGCAACTTAATTTGTACAAAGACACACTAAACTTTTCTTTAACCGCCAATATACAAGCCAATGACCTGCGGCCACGCAATCTCGATATTAATACAGTAATTGATTCTGTAAAGATGCAGCTCGGTAAAGAATTTTATGTACTTGACAGCGTTTCATTAATTGCTTCATCGGCCAATGGAAGAGATAGCATTAATTTCTATGCGCCATTTGCAACCCTGCAGGCCAATGGCGCTTTTGATTATGATAAGGTTGGAGATGCTGTTGTACAGTATATAAACCACTATTATAAAATAACAGACGTTGCAACAAATAAAACCATTCCCGAACAACAGGTGGTTTTTAACGGCGCTATAAAAAAACATCCGTTGATCACTGGAATAGTTCCGGGATTAAAAACGTACGAGGATATAAATTTTAAAGGAAGCTTTGCATCTGCCAATACAGACAGTGCGTTAAACCTTATCGTATCAGTTCCTTTACTTGCTTATGATACATACACTGTACGCAACGGCGATATAAATATTGCATCTAAAAACGAACGCATAAATTATGATGTAAAATTTGACACACTTGATTATGCATCCAATACTTTTTATGGCACAAGGTTAAATGGCAGTGCAGCCAATGACAGTGTTTTAATAAACGCCATCACACAGGATAATAAAGCACAGGACTGGTTTGGATTGAAAGCTTCTGTGTATGCAAAGAATAAAAATTATTCATTCAGGTTGCAGGATAGCCTGCTGCTTAATTATGAAAGATGGAGAGTAGCGTCAGATAATTACATTAGTTATTCACCAGCTGGATTGATCATCCATAATTTTGTGATAACAAGTGATACTGCAAGAATATCTGTTAACAGCAGGCAGGAAACTCCCAACAGCCCCATTGATGTTGCTATTGATAATTTCAATTTAAAGAGTGTAAGCTCGATCATCAATAATGATACTGTATTTCTTTCGGGCATACTTGATGCTAAATTAGAAGTGAGTGACCTTAATAAAAAGCTACCTGCATTTACCGGTAACCTCACTGTTGCCGACCTGGCATTTATGCAGCAACCTTTAGGTACACTTACCGCTTCAGCCGCAAAAGAATCTGAAAATAATGTAAGTGCATCAATGACATTAAATGGTAACGGAAATGATATTACCGCAAAAGGAAATTATTACCTGAACAATGAACTGCAGCAATTTGATGCAACAGCCAATATTAAGAAGCTCAACATAGCTACCATAGAAGGATTTAGCAATGGCAATTTAAAAAATGCTACAGGCAATGTGTATGGCGACTTTACCATGAGCGGAAAATTTGCTGACCCACGATGGAAAGGAGAACTGAATTTTGACACAACCAAATTTACGCTTGCACAATTAGGAACTGCATTTAAAGTAGACAGGCAAAAAATCGTTTTTGATTACCCGGCAGTAACCTTCAATAATTTTACGGTTCGTGATACGCTTGACCACGAGCTTAAAATTGATGGGACAATCACTGCTAACAAGGCAAAGAGCTACGACATAAACCTCGGCATTAACGCAAAGGATTTTGTAATACTGAATGCACCTAAAGCTATCAACACCGAGTTTTATGGATACGGTGTAGTTGATGTGGATGTAAGGGTTACAGGTAACACTGTCTCTCCAAATATTGAAGGAAACATTGCTGTAAAAAATAGCAGCAACGTTACCATCATCATTCCTGAAAGAAGTTACAGTAAAGATGAAGGAAAAACAATTGTACGTTTTATTGACCGTGATACTTTTGATATTAACCCGCCGGTGATCCCATTTGTTGAAGAAAAAGAAGCCACACCTGCTTTTGCACAATATCTGAATTATAACCTGAATCTTTCAGTAGAAAAAGACGCTTCTCTAACCATTGTAGTAGATCCTGTAACGGGGGATGAAATAAAAGTACAGGGAGAAGCGAACCTGAATGCAGGTGTAGATCCCGGCGGGCATCTTATCCTTGCCGGAAATTATGAATTGGATAACGGGCACTATGTTTTCAATTACCAGTTCCTGCAGCGAAAATTCGTATTGGAAAAAGGTAGTACCATTATGTTCGCCGGCGAGCCCATGAGGGCACGTATGTTCATCACTGCCAGTTATACGGTTAATACATCATCAAGAGATTTGCTGGGTAATGAAGTGGGTAGTGTAGATCCGTTGCTTGCTAATTCCTTCAATCAAAAAATTCCGTTTAAGGTAATGTTGTACTTAACAGGCGAGCTAAGTAAACCTACCATAAAATTTGATATAGAGTTACCAGGAAATGCAAACATCAACAGCGACCTGAGAACAACCATTGAAGGTAAACTGGCACAGATAAGGGGAGATGAATCTGCAACCAACAAACAGGTTTTTTCGTTGCTGCTGCTAAACCGTTTTGTGGGAGAACAAAGCAGCGACTTCTTTAAAGGCAATGGTGATGATTTCAATGACCTTGCCCGCCAGAGTGTAAGCCGCTTTTTATCATCGGCATTAAATGAAATTGCAGGAAACTTATTTAAAGGCGTTGATATTGACCTTAACCTGAATACCTACCGTGATTATAACAATGGTGGTAATCAACAACGCACTGATCTGAATGTTGCCTTAAGCAAGAATTTTCTTGATGACCGGTTAACCATAACCATTGGAAAGAATTTTGGTGTGCAGGGACAGGATGCTGCAGGAAGGGAAAACAACAATTTCATCCCGGATATTACTATCGGGTACAAGCTTACAAAAGATGGTAAATATTTATTGAAAGCTTATCGTAAAAACCAGTTTGAAGTGGTGCTGGACGGTTACGTGGTTGAAACAGGCGTAGGCTTTGTAGTCACTATGGACTATGATAAATTCAATGAACTATTTAGAAGGAACAGGAAAAAATAGAAAGGAACAAACAATGAAACTGAAGTATTGTATAGGGTTGATCTTATTATTGGCTGCATCATCCTGCAGTGTACAACGGTTTTTGCCTCCCGGCGAAAAACTGTACAGGGGAGCAGATGTTATCGTTCAAAAAAATCCTGAAGAAAAGAAAACAAGCAAACAATTAAAGAAACATTTGAAACAGGCGGTGAGCCCAAGGAGAAATAAATTTTTATTGGGCCAACCTTATAAAGTGTGGTGGTGGTATGTGATTGGTGAGCCAAAAAATGAAAGAGGTTTAAAACCCTTTTTACGCAGAAAATTAGGAGAACCACCTGTGCTGAGCAGCAGAATAAATGCAAAGGTTACTGCCGAAAATATGCAGGCCTTTATGGAGAACACCGGTTACTTTCATACAACTGTACAGGGCGATACGATAAACAAGGGTTATTTTACAGAAGCCATTTATACAGCACAGGTTCAGCCTCAATACCATATTAAGACTATTACCTGGGTAAGTGATAGTTCGGCACTTTTAAAACTATTGGAAGAAAGGCAGAAGAGAGGGATATTAAAAGTGGGCCAGCCATACACTTTAAGTGATATCAGTGCTGAACGGGACCAGCTTGACCTGTTCCTTAAAACAAGAGGGTATTACTATTTCAACCCAGATTACCTGATGGCTTATGCTGACAGTACTGTCGGTAACAGGCAGGTAGAACTTTTCTTAAATGTAAAAAAGACAACACCTGAGGCGGCCAAGCATCCTTATAAGATCAATAAGATCGTTGTGTATCCCAATTATTCACTTGTGTCAACTCACCTGGACACAAGTATTTTGGGTGCAATAAAATATGATAATCTGCACATTAAGGATTCTGCGCAAAATTACAGGCCCAGGCTGTTTGCACAAACCATTACCTACAGGCCTGGCCGCTTATACAGCAGCCGTACTCAAAATTCAACGCTCAACCGCTTCATCAACCTGGGAGCTTTTAAATTTGTAAAGAACCGTTTTGACCCGGTAGTAGATTCTGGAGACCTGTACCGGCTGAACGTGTATTATTATCTTACACCGGCAAAAAAGAAATCCTTCCAGGGAGAGTTGAATGCATTTACAAAGGAGAATAATTCCATAGGCGCACAGTTGAGTGTGAACTGGAAGCACAGGAATCTTTTTCGTGGTGCAGAAATCCTTACCGTAAAAGCTTACACAGGTTTTGAAGTTTCCATTGCCGATTCGCTGCGTAATAATAACAGTTACCGTATTGGTGCCGAAGCAAGTATCAAATTCCCACGTTATGCCGTGCCTTTCATCAGGATTAGGGAAAATAATTTCTATCCGCCCAATACCAATTTATTGCTGGGATATGAATTGTACCGAAGGCAATTATTCTATACCAAAAATCTGTTCCGGTTGCAATATGATTTTACCTGGAAGAAAAATATCCGGAATGAATACACCTGGGCTCCACTTTCTATCAGCTACCTGAATGCAAGCAATGTAACAGATACTTTTTATAAGCAGGCAGCAGTTACACCAGCTATTTTGCTGAACGTATATTCCGAAGCTATACTCGGTCAATATTTTTCCTATACCTATAACAATGCAAGAGGCAGCAGGAGGAATAAAATATTTTTTAATGCCAGTATCGACATATCTGGTAATATTGCAGGGTTGGTTACCGGAGCAAAAAGATTTAGGGAAAAAACGATATTCGGTACCCCATTTGCACAATATGTGAAAACAGATTTTGACCTGCATTATACCAGGACGCTATCAAATAAATGGGATTGGGCAAACCGTATACAGTTGGGTATAGGGCTTCCTTATAACAATTCTGCATTGCTGCCTTTTTCAAAACAATACATTATCGGTGGTTCAAGTTCTATCAGGGGTTTCAGGGTGCGTAACTTAGGCCCGGGCACTTATAAGCCTACTGCAAATGATATGCGTTTTTTCCAGATCATTGGTGGGGATTATAAATTTTTACTGAACACAGAGATAAGGATACCGCTTACATCAACTTTGAGTACTGCTGTATTTGTTGATGCAGGCAATATCTGGACAAAAGATACCCTGATATTTGGTCCTGCCGGCAAGCTTACAAAGAACTGGTATAAAGAACTTGCTGTTGCCACCGGTTTTGGTTTACGTTTTGATGCCACTGTTTTAGTGATACGTGCCGACCTGGGCATACCTTTACGCAAACCTTATTTGCCCAACGGGCAACGATGGGTTTTTAAACAGATCGATTTTGGCAGCGGTGCCTGGAGAAGAGAAAACCTGATTTTAAACATTGCATTAGGCTTGCCCTTTTAAGTCCTGCATATAAATAAGAACTTTTGAAAAAATACCTGAAAATTACATTTATTATTATCGGGCTGGCAGCTGTAGGCGGCTGGCTGTACTGGCAGTATTATAAAAAAAGCATCATAAAAAACTCAATTGAAAATGCCATCAGCAAGGGCACCGATAGTTTATATTTCATTCATTACGACAGTTCGTTCATTGATGAAATAAATGGCAATGCATCCTTTTACAATGTTACACTGCAGTCTGACTCTTTACAAAGGCAATTGCAGTTGTTTGATACAGCTTCTGCTGCCACTATTTATAATATCCGGATCGACGAGGTTTCTATAAGAGGGGCAAATATCCAGGGCCTTATCAATAATACAACTATTGAAGCTAATTCTATCTTTATTAAACATCCGGTGGTATATATTATCAGCTCAGGAAAAAAAGAAAAAAAGAAGCTGAACATTAATGATAGCCTGGCTATTTATGAAAAACTATTGGGTAAATTCAGCAGTATTAATGCAAAGGAGATCATCATTGAAAATGGTTTTTTAAATTTTGCAGATAAGACCGGGGAACCAAATACAGCCCTCAGGGATATTAATATCCAGTTGAAAAAATTCAGGATAGACAGTACAAGGGATTACCAGAATATCATCAGCTATTTTTTAAAAGATATAGTTGCAAAAGTGAAGGAGGTGTATATTAAAGGCGATAAGAACCACGCAACATTTACAGATGTGGAATACAATGCACCGGGCAGGTTCATCAGCCTTAAAAAATTTCAGCAAAAGAACAGCGAGGATAAAATTATTTTCGATGTTAACAACACATCCATCCATAATATTTCAACCGATGCCTTTATTATGCGGCAACAGTTGCAGGCCGAAGAATTGACCAGCGATGGCGGCATGCTTACCTTTTATACAAAACTAAACAAGAGCAAGGACAGTGTAAACGACGAAATTGAAATTGATAATAATTATTTTGATGAAGCGCTGGTGAATAAAGTAACTGTTGGTAAAACCCAGATACTCATTTACAACCGGGCAAAACCCAATGATGCGCCAATAACGATCAACAACGTAAAATTTAGTGCCGTTGATATTCAAAAATTAGATTCGGGTACCAGTGTAAAAAATCTTATCAGCAGCAGCAGCTGGAAGTTATCTGCTGATGGGTTCTCCTTTATTACAGGAAGTAAAAAATATAAGATAACTGTGGGCGCTTTTGATATCAACAACGCCAATGCCTCTATGCGTATTTCCGCTATTACCATTAAACCTACATTTAGCGAAGCAGCGTTTTCTAAAAGCCTGCAACACCAGGAAGACCATTACAACCTGGAGTTTAATAATATTGAGTTGACCGGTATTGATACCAGGCTGCTGATAACCCGGCAAAGGCTTGAAGCTGCAGTAGCTAACCTGCAACCGGTAATAAAAATTTACCGTGACAGAACTGTTTCTGAAGACCTCAGCAGCAAGGTTGGTAAATATCCCCACCAGCTGATACAAAAGATCAAATTCCCTTTCAGCATTAAAAAAATGAATATAAAAAATGGTTTGGTGGCTTATACCGAAAAAGGGAAAGAATCGAAACAAACCGGTACAGTATCTTTTAAGAATATTAATGGAAGCATTACCAACATAACCAATATCAAAGAGCTTGTAACTAAAAATAATTTAATGGTATTGGATGCCACCGCTGCTTTTATGGGCATCAGCCAGTTGCATTCCGTATGGAAACTCCAACTTAACAGCAGCAATGGTGCTTTTGATATATCGGGCACTGCAGGCGGGTTTGATGCAGTATCATTGAACCCGATGATCGAGCCGCTGGGAATGACTTCTATAAGGAAAGGGCGGGTAAATAAACTTTCATTTAATATGACAGGTAACGATAATATCGCCAGAGGGTCAGCAACTTTATTGTACGAAGATCTGAAAATAGAAGTATTGAAAAGCGACTCCGGCGATGTGAAAAAGAAAGGATTGCAAACCATGCTGGCCAATGCACTGATGAAAAACAGTAACCCCATGAACGGCGAAACAAGAACCGATGAGATCAATTACCAGCGGGATATTACCAAATCATTTTTTAACCTGGTTTGGAAGGGTATTTTTTCGGCAGCGAAAAAAACGGTTCAAAAAAGTGTCACGAAATAAAAAAGACCACAGCTTTCTTGCTTATTAAGAATAAATTTAACTGAAGCGATCATTATTAATATTTATTTATGGATTAAACTATCGAACTTCGAAATGGTCATACAAAAGTTCAATTGATCAGTTAAACTCAACCTATCATCATGGCGGTTTCCAATCGTATAAAAAATCAGCATTTATTATGGCGGGCCGCATTTGGGCCCATGGCCGAAAATGCAGCTTCACTTGATACCATGCCTCAAAAAGACCTTTGGGCATTGGTGGTAAAAACATCTTCAAAGCCGGTACAAAAACTGGAAGTGACAAAGAATCCTGCAGATGAGTATATGATGGGGGTGACCGATCCCAAAGAAATACAAAAAAAAGTGAACGATCCCGAGGTAAGGAGAAAACTTCGTGAGCGATCAAGAGAAGACCTGAAAATGATGAACCTGCGCTGGATGGAGATTATGACCAACAGCGAAGCACAGTTAAGGGAAAAAATGAGCCTGTTCTGGCACGGACATTTTGCATGCCGTACTTTAAACAGTTTTTTTGCACAGGAACTTTTACATACAATTCGTACCAATGCCCTGGGCAATTTTGGCGATATGTTGAAAGCAGTAAGTAAATCACCTGCCATGCTGCAGTTTTTAAATAACCAGCAAAACAGGAAATCGCATCCCAATGAGAACTTTGCCCGTGAAGTGATGGAACTGTTTACCATGGGGCGGGGAAATTATACCGAGAACGACGTGAAGGAAGCTGCCAGGGCTTTTACAGGATGGGGCTTTAATGCAAAAGGTGAATTTGTTTTCAGAAAGAATCAACATGATAGCGGAAGCAAAATTTTTTTAGGCAAGACCGGCAATTTTGAAGGAGATGATATCCTGAACATACTTTTAGAGAACAAACAAACCGCCAATTATATCAGCAAAAAAATATACCGGCATTTTGTGAATGAAAATGTTATTGAAGCAAATCAGCAATGGTTAAGCAAACGCTTTTACAGCAATAATTATGATATAACCAAACTGCTGGAAGATATGTTTACCAGCAATTGGTTTTATGATGAGAAGAATATAGGCACCAGGATAAAATCCCCGGTTGAATTACTGGCAGGCATTCGCAGGTTACTGCCCATGCAACTGGAAAATGAGCAGTCGCAATTATTGTTTCAACGGGCGCTTGGGCAGGTATTGTTTTATCCGCCTAACGTGGCAGGCTGGCCGGGCGGTAAGAGCTGGATCGACAGCAGCTCTTTAATGTTGCGCCTGCGTATCCCGCAAATACTTTCTGCAAACGATGCTTTGGATATAAGGCCCAAGACAGACGATGATGTGCAGATGGGGCAAATGATGGAGGGTATAAAAAAAATGAAAGATGCAGTGAAAGGAGGCACGGCTACGATCGACTGGGCAGCTGTAAACACTATTTTTGAAAAAGTGCCACGTGAAAAATTACTGGAAACTATTGAAGCGACAGTTTTACAAACAAAGACCAAAGTCAGTATAGTTGTATTGGATAAATATCTAAATGCTGCCAGCAGGGAAAACTTTGTGAAGAGTGCTGTCGTAAATCTGATGAGCACACCGGAGTACCAGCTTTGTTGATTTGGGATTTTAGATTGGCGATTGCCGATCTATTATATAAGCGAAACAGAATTTCAGAAGGTTTAAGCAGATCGAAAATATTAAAACAGGGGTTGTGGTTGTAGGTTTTTCTACAAATCTAAAATCGACAATCTGAAATCTAAAATTGTTTTATGGTTATTAAAAGAAAAGAATTTTTACAGATCGGTTCATTAGCCACGGCTTCATTGATGCTGCCTAAGTTTTTAAAGGCTTTTGAAAAACCGATGATGGTACCACCGGGTAATAAAGTGGTGGTGGTAATACAATTCAGCGGCGGCAATGATGGACTAAACACCGTGATACCGGTACGTAATGATATTTATTATCGTGAAAGGCCAAAGCTGGGCATTGCCAAAAACGATGCTTTGTTACTGACTGATGAAACCGGGCTTAATCCTGCTTTGCAGGCATTCAAAGGATTGTATGATGACGGCAGCCTGGCAATCATGAACAGCGTGGGTTATCCAAATCCCGACCGGTCACATTTCCGAAGCATGGACATCTGGCACAGCGCCAGCGAAAGCAATGAGTATGTAAACACAGGATGGCTTGGCCGATACCTGGATGCACAATGCAAAGGCTGTGATAAACCAACCCAGGCTATGGAACTGGATGATGTGCTTAGCCTGGCATTGAAAGGAGAAGAAAATAAAGGGCTTGCATTTAAGGATCCTAAAAAATTGTACAATACCAGTAATGGCAGGTTCTTAAAAGATATGAACACCGATCATAAGAACGGCGAAGAAACCATCGACTATTTATACAAGACCATGAGCGCAACACTCAGTAGTGCCGATTATATTTACCAGCAAAGCAAAGTGCATCCAACATCACAATCGTATCCAAACACCGGCCTGGGAAAAGACCTGAAGACAATTGCCTCTTTGATCTTTTCCGATATCAATACCAAAGTGTACTATGTTTCTTTAGGTAGTTTTGATACGCATGTGAACCAGGATAATCAACAAAAAAGATTGTTTACCGAACTAAATGATGCGGTACAGGCTTTTACAACCGACTTAAAAAACAATGGCCGTTTTAATGATGTGCTGATGATGACCTTCAGTGAGTTTGGCCGCAGGGTTAGCCAGAATGCCAGCAATGGAACCGATCATGGCACAGCTAACAATATGTTCTTCATCAGCGGTGGTTTAAAAGAGAAAGGTATATTAAATGCTATGCCCGACCTGAGTGACCTGAACGAAGGTGACCTGAAGCACAAAGTTGACTTTAAGAACGTGTATGCTACTGTTTTAAATAAATGGCTTGCTGCAGATGATAAAATGATATTGGGGAATAAATATTCGCATTTGAATTTTATCTAGATATTTGATGCTGGATACTTGATACCGGATCGGACTCTGCCAGTATCAAGTATCCAGTATCTTTTTAAGACACTCCTTTTTCTTTCATGATTCTGTTAAGCCATTTCAGCATTGCAAAAATGATGAAAGTGGCAAACATCAGCAATGCAAAATTTACCCAAAAGAAATTGGCTTTGTTCTCGTAACCATCCCACATGGTAGCCAATATGCCCGATAATTTATTACCGATAGAAGTAGCCAAAAACCAGCCACCCATCATCAGCGATGTTAACCGTACCGGGCTTAATTTAGATACCAGTGACAATCCCATCGGGCTCAATAATAATTCACCTATTGTAATCACACCGTAAGTCCCCAGCAGCCACCACACACTTGCTTTTTCGGCACCATTGCCACTAACATAAACAGCAGCTACCATCACCAATACAGACAATGCAGAGATGAATAGACCAAAAGCAATTTTTGTTGCAGTAGACGGTTCTTTATTCTTTCGTCTCAAAAATCCAAAGAAAGCTATAACCAGCGGGGTCAATAAAATTACCCAGCCGGGGTTAATGGATTGGCTGAGCGGTGTTGACCACAATGTGGCATTCCCGCCATCGGCAGGAAGTTTTTCCGGTGCAACATTCTTAAAGTAAACAGGATAATTGTATTCTTTAATTACACTGCCATCCGGATTTTTCTGGATCCTGAACAGGCCATCATATAAACTTACAGAATCTTTTTTATAGGCCAGGTCTTCTCCCTGTTTCAGGGTTTTAAAAACATTGGCAGTAGTGCCGCTAACTTCCCTGTTGGTATATTTATCTGCCCAGAGGGTAAGCGCAGTGCCATTTTGTTTGAACACGGCCCAAAACAAAACCACAGCAGCAAATATGGCCAGCAGCGCACCAATTGGTCTCTTCTCAGAAGCTTCTGCTTTAAAATAAAGTGAGGCATAAAAATAAATAACAGGGATACAGCCAAAGATGAAAGCATCAGTACTATCTGATCCGAAAACGTTACCGGGTATTATCCAGCCCAGGACCCCTACAATAATTGTGGGGACAAAAATGGTAAGCACGATCTTTGAAAAAGGCATATCCTCTTTGTTCATGGGTTTGCGTATATCACCCGAAGCATAATGTTTGGTACCCATCATGAAAATGATAACCCCCAGGAACATACCGATACCTGCAGCCACAAAAGCATATTTCCAGCCCCACACTATGATAATGGCGGCACTGAAAAAATTACAGATGAAGGCACCGATATTAATACCCATGTAAAAGATATTATAGCCCTCGTCTTTTCTTTTTTCAAATTGCGGTGTAGAATATAAATTACCCAGCAGGGTAGAGATATTGGGTTTAAAAAATCCATTGCCGAAGATCACGAGGGTCATTGAAATATACAGGACCGGTAAACTATGTACAGACATCAGGCAGTAACCTGCACCCATCATGAGCCCGCCGGCAATGATCGATCTGCGGTAACCAAAATACCTGTCGGCCAGCAGGCCGCCGATAAAGGGGGTAAGGAAAACCAGTGCAATAAAGGTACCATAAAGGTCTGCAGCATCTTTATTGGTCATAGAAAAACCATGCTCTACATTTGTAAGGTACAGGAAAAAGATACCGATCATCAGGTAGTAGCCAAAGCGTTCCCACATTTCGGAGAAAAAAAGATAAGGCAGGGCTTTTGGATGTTTTGGAGAATTGCTCATGCTGATATTTTTAGATTGGTAAGTTAAATAAAAAAAGGCGACTGTGAGATCGCCTTTCAATATTGTTATGAATGGAACTACCTTACACCATGCATCATCTTTTTCATCATCGGCGTAAGGGCATATAGTACAAGCCCTGCCAATCCGCAGAGGATAACAAAGAGCATAAAGAAGTCGTAAACATCTTTCAATTTCACTCCCATGAACTCGGGATAAGCAGGTTTTACCAATGCCTGCGATTTAATCGTCTCAAACTGTTTTTCTGTTAAAACAGAATCAAGTGTAGACCTTAAGGTATAAGCCGTGTCTTTACGGTCTCTTGCTTTTTTAAGCAAGGCGGCCGATTTTGCAAAAGCTTTATTAAGGTCAATATCATTTTCCTTTCCTTTTCTTACATCAACTTCAACACCTATTTTTTCTGTGCCTAAAATATAAAGGTCTCTCCCGGTTGCTTCCTTTTGACCATCTAGAATACCCTTAAGATCCAGGCCTTCTTTTTGCATGGAAACATATTTGTCTGGAGAAGGAGGCAACAAAGCGCCCAAAACACCGGTAAGTACATAACCGCCTGCATTTCCAAGGAACCATACACCCATCAGCAGTGAGGCAAATCTTTTTGGAGCCAGTTTAGCCACCAGTGATAAACCGATCGGCGACAAACACAATTCGCCCCAGGTATGTAACAGGTATAAAACAACAAACCAGATAATACCAATTTTTGCACCATCTCCCAAACCTTTTACCTGCATGGCAATGATGAGATAACCCAGTGCGATCAGTAATAAACCCCAGGCTTGCTTTACAGGCGAGATTGGTTCCAGTTTTTTCTTATTCATCCAAACCCAGAGTATACTGAATGGAATGGCGAAAACCATTACAAAAATGCCGTTGAAACTTTGCACCATACTGGGTTGCATGGTCCAGCCGAATATCCTGGTATCAGTTTGATTGTTTGCAATAAAGGTTAATGAAGAACCCGCCTGTTCAAAAGCACCCCAGAAGAACATTACAAAGAAGCATACAATATATAATACCACAATCCTGTCGCGTTCTATTTTGGTGATCGTTTTATCTGAAAGGATCAGGAAACCGAGACTGAAGCCCGAAGCAAAAATGAATGGGTATAACCATGCTTTAATGGGTGATGCTCCCGGGGAATCAAAAACAAGGTGAAGCCCGTAAGTAGCACCAACCAGTATTGCAAGAGAAATGATAATATTTGCTGTTGTGAATTTGGCGCTGTCTGATTCGCCGTCAGGTATATCAGATTTTTTTGGCCTGCCGCCGATAGCTACTCCCGCAGGAGTAACTACATATTTGTTTTTAAGGAATAAAAAAGTAAGCGTACCAATGAACATAGCCAGCGCAGCTACAAGAAAACCCCATTTGAATGCGCCCAGATCCCTGATACCGTCATTCTGCACATCGCCAACTATCGGGCAAATGATCTGCCCTAAGGTAGCACCCACATTTATGCCAAGGTAAAAAAGGGTGAAAGCCGAATCTAATTTGCTTTTCTGCTCCTGCGGATAAAGGCTACCCACCATCGAAGAAATATTGGGCTTAAAAAAACCATTACCAAAAATAATGGCGATCAGGGCGCACCACATAACAGTTTTTGCCAGCTCCAGGTTATCTGCATATAAAGTGCCGCTGAAAAAGAGTAACAACTGGCCAATACCCATTACGGTTCCGCCCAGTAAAATACAATTCCTGTTGCCCAGGAATTTATCAGAAATATAACCACCCAACATAGGAGTGAGATAACACAAACCCAGGAACCCACCATAAATAATAGAAGATTCAGTTTCTCCCATTAATAATGCATCTGCAAGGAACAGGGAAAGCAGGGCCCTCATTCCATAAAAGTTAAACCGCTCCCACATCTCGGTTCCAAAAAGAACCCATAATCCTTTCGGGTGTCCTGGTTGTTGCATTGTTTGTTCGCTCATGTTTATTAGTTTTTAAATGCTTATTAGTTTGGTTTAATTACTCAAAATAGTGATTTTCTGTTTAGGATAAACAAAAACAGCGCACCTATTTTTAAATAATAGGGTAAGAAAAATGGATATGTTGAGGCCATTCAAAAAATATATTATGAAATGAGGCTTTAGAATTTTAAATTCGCAAACCAATAGTTCAAGCAGTAAAACCAGTTTTCAATGAATATACTTTTAATTGGCTCCGGTGGCCGGGAGCATACATTAGCGTGGAAGCTCAAACAAAGCCCGCTGTGTGATCAATTATTTATTGCCCCGGGGAATGCAGGCACCGCTATGTGCGGCACTAATTTACCCATTGCAGTTTCTGATTTTGACAACCTTGCTACAGCCTGCCTGGCTAATGAAATTGATATGATACTGGTGGGCCCCGAAGATCCGCTGGTAAAAGGAATCTATGATTTTTTTAAGAACAACAAAGAACTGGAACATATAAAACTGATCGGCCCTTCAAAAGAAGCATCGCAGCTGGAAGGCAGCAAGGCTTTTGCCAAGGCATTTATGGACCGGCATAATATACCTACAGCTGCATATAGAGAGTTCACATCCGATAAATATCTTGAAGGAGTGGAGTACATAAAATCCCGATCGCTGCCCATTGTTTTAAAAGCCGATGGATTGGCTGCGGGCAAAGGTGTTCTAATTTGTCAGAGCTACCTGGAAGCGATGGCAGAATTTGAGCTCATGCTCCTCCGCTCTAAATTTGGCGAAGCCGGAAAAAAAGTGGTGATAGAAGAATTTTTGAAGGGTATTGAATTGAGCATGTTTGTGTTGACCGACGGCGAAAATTATGTGTTATTGCCCGAAGCAAAAGATTACAAACGTGTTGGGGAAGCAGATGCAGGGCTGAATACAGGCGGAATGGGAGCTGTAAGTCCCTTGCCTTTTATTACAGAAACATTTCTGCAAAAAGTAAAAGAAAAGATCATTGAACCGACTATTGCCGGCTTAAAAAAAGACAAACTTGATTACAAAGGGTTCATCTTTTTAGGCCTGATGAATGATAATGGGGAACCCAATGTGATAGAGTACAACTGTCGCATGGGCGATCCCGAAACTGAAGTGGTGATCCCTCGCATTAAGAATGACCTGGTTGAATTGCTGATGGCGACTGCCGGGCAAAAATTGAATGAGATTACTATTGAAACCGATGAACGTGCTGTGGCAACTGTAGTGGCTGTAAGCGGTGGTTATCCCGGCGATTATCATAAAGGCAAAGTGATCCTGGGGCTGGATACGCCTGCATTGGAAAACACCATTGTTTTTCATTCCGGAACAAAAAAAGAGGGTGATGAAATTGTTACTAATGGCGGCAGGGTATTGGCTGTAACATCCTTTGGTGAAAACATTACAGAAGCAGTTGAGCAATCAAATTACATGCTGGAACAATTGCATTTTGAAGAGATGTATTACCGTACCGATATCGGCTATGAATTTAAAGAATTGGCCATGCCTTAGCATCATAATTTTATCAGTTTTTGCCATTAAAAAATACGATCACAATTTTATTTCATAACTATTTCAGAAAAACCCCTTCATCATAATTTCTCCGGCAAAACAACCCAATGCAAAAGTTTAGGTAAAATGTTTAAAAATAAAGGGTTTGCCGTTGTTAATTCAAATATTTTCCACCACCTTTGCTGGCATTGATTAAAATCCTTTTTCACACAGATAAATATGGGTCTCTTTAACTTTTTTACACAGGAAATTGCAATTGATCTTGGTACCGCAAATACACTAATTATCCATAACGATGAAATAGTAGTAAATGAACCTTCTATTGTTGCTTTAGACAGAAATAATCCGAAAAATATTTTAGCCGTGGGCAAGAAAGCATTGATGATGCATGAAAAGACCCACGAGAGTATAAGAACGGTTCGTCCGCTGAAAGACGGTGTGATAGCCGACTTTAACGCTGCCGAGCTAATGATCAGGGAAATGATCAAGTTAATCTATCCCAAAAAACCATTGTTTGCGCCCAGCTGGCGTATGATGATCTGCATACCGAGCAGCATTACCGAGGTAGAGAAACGTGCAGTTAGGGACAGTGCCGAACAGGCAGGTGCCAAAGAAGTTTATCTCATTCATGAACCAATGGCAGCAGCCCTTGGTATAGGAATTGATGTGGAAGAACCGGTGGGTAACATGATCATTGATATTGGTGGAGGAACTACCGGTATTACCGTGATCGCCCTGGCTGGTATTGTTTGCGATCAAAGTATCCGTATTGCCGGAGATGAATTTACGGCTGATATTATGGAAGCGCTACGCCGCTACCACAGTTTACTGATAGGTGAGCGTACTGCCGAACAGATAAAGATACAGGTTGGCGCTGCCATGAAGGATCTTGATAGTCCGCCGGATGATATTCCTGTCAATGGAAGGGATTTAGTAACCGGTATTCCAAAACAGGTAATGGTAAGCTACCAGGAAGTGGCCGAAGCATTGGATAAGAGTATTTTCAAAATTGAAGAAGCGATCCTGAAAGCTTTGGAAACAACACCGCCGGAGCTGGCATCTGATATTTACCGCAGGGGTTTGTACATTACAGGTGGTGGTGCCTTGTTACGTGGACTGGATAAAAGGCTGAATGCAAAGATCAAATTGCCAGTTCATATTGCAGACGATCCGTTGAAGAGTGTGGTAAGAGGTACCGGTATTGCTTTGAAACATTATGACAGGTATCCGTTTGTAATGAGATAATATTCAATTTTGAATGTTGAATTTTTAATTTTAAATGTAGCCACCGTAGTTTTAAACGGTAACGAAAAACTTAAAGTTTTTAATTCAACATTTAAAATTCAACATTTAAAATTTTCTTCCTTCGGTGCGTAATATTTTTCTTTTCGTTCGCCGGTATTTCAATTTCATCCTGTTCCTTCTGTTACAGGGGTTCAGTATTTATTTAATTGTACACTACAGCAAATACCACAATGCCATCTTTAGCAAAACTTCCAACCAGGTTTCAGGAAAAATAAATGAAAAATACAGTGCCATCACTTCTTACTTCAGCCTTAAAAAAACAAATGACTCATTGGTTGCTGCCAATGAAATGTTGTACAATAAATTAAAGGCAGATTTTGAATTTCCGGATACGACCAGCAACTTTATCATAGATTCCATTAAAGTTGATTCGATGGAACAATTCAGGAAATACCATTATTACCCGGCCAAAGTAGTTTACAATTCAGTTGCATCGCAAAACAATTTTATTGTATTGGGCAGAGGCTCTGATCAAAATATAAAAAAGGATATGGGAGTGATCGATCCGAATACTGGTGTAGTGGGTATTGTAACAGAAGTAAGCGCAAGTTATGCAGTAGTGATGAGCCTGCTTCATAAAGACAGTCACCTGAGCGGTAAACTTTTAAAAGGCGGCGAAACCGGTACACTCAACTGGGATGGAAAAACTCCCAATATTATTTCTCTTAGCGGCATTCCTAAAAGTGCAAAAGTGGCACCAGGAGATACGGTCATCTCCAGCGGTTTCAGTACCAGCATTCCCAAAGGGATGATGATGGGCATTGTGCAGGAAGTGAAGTCTGATAAAAGTACCAACAACCACCTGATAAGATTCAGATCGGCTGCCAATTTTTATAATCTCGAATTTGCGTATATCATAGATAACAGGCAAACTGAAGAGATAAAAGCGATCTTAGAAAAGGAAAAACAGAAAACACAATAATAGGTTATTGAAAACATGAACTTGTTTGTAAAAAATATTATCCGGTTCTCCTTATTCATCCTGGTACAGGTTTTTGTACTGGATAAGATACACCTGCACCAAATGGTAACGCCTTACCTGTATTTTCTATTTATAATTTGGCTGCCTTTCCGCATGGGACGTACACAACTAATGCTTCTGGCTTTTGCGCTGGGGTTTGCAATGGACAGCTTTCGCCATCATCCCGGCTTTCACACAGCTGCCTGTGTGTTGGTTGCCTATATCCGCCCTTTCCTCGTTAATATTTTAATTCCGCAGGAGGGTGCCGACAGCAATTATGAAGAACCATCCTTTAAAAGCCTGGGCGGCATTATCCAATACATGGTGTTCATCAGTGTACTTACATTTATTCATCATGGCTGGTTGTTTTTGCTTGAAGCCTGGCAGTTTGGAAACATTTGGTACTTCCTGGTAAAAACAGTTCTATCAACTTTGTTGAGTTTGTTTTTAATAATTATTGCAGAAATGTTATTTACACGCCAGCAGAAATTTAAAACAAACACGATTTAGGAGAAAGTCAAAAATAAAAATTTAGAACGCCCAACTTATCACTTATAACTCATAACTCAAAAAGTGTCTGTATTCAATCAATCGAGAAAAAATGTTGTCATACTGGTTGTTATCGGTATGTTCGTTATCATTTTTTTGCAGTTGATAAACCTGCAGCTTTTTTCTTCGCAATACAAGGTAGATGCCGATAACCAGGGCACATTCAGAAAAGTAATTTATCCCGACAGGGGAATTGTATTTGACAGGAAGGGACGTGCCATCCTCCAAAACACAACCATTTACGACCTGATGGTCATCCCTGGAAAAATAAAAGGAACGGATACTGCAACCCTGCTGAATATCTTAAATATTGATTCAGCCGAATTCCATAAAAGGATCATAGCGGCCATCATCAAAAATAAAAGTTACAGGGCTTCGGTTTTTGAACCTTTGCTCAGCAATGAGAAGATGGCCAAGCTTAGTGAGAACCTTTACAAACTGGCGCCGGGCTATTTTATGCAGGAGCGTTCAGTTAGGGATTATCCTTATGAAGCTGGTGGCAATATTTTTGGTTACCTGGGAGAAGTAGATTCTAATATTTTAAAGAACCCGATCTATGAGGGCTATGTTATGGGGGATTATATTGGCCGTGCCGGTTTGGAAAGAACGTATGAAAAAGTATTGATGGGCCAGCGTGGCATCGAATTCTGGAAAAGGGATAACAAGAATCGCCTTACCGAACCTTTGGAAGATGGAAAATTTGATACCGTTGCTGTGGCAGGTAAAAATATGTACACTTCAATTGATATTGAACTGCAGGCGCTGGGCGAAAAATTAATGCAGAATAAACTCGGGTCTATTGTTGCAGTTGATCCCAGGACCGGCGGCATTTTAGCCATGGTGAGCAGCCCTACTTATCAACCTAAATTATTGACCGGCGCTGATAGAAAAAAACATTATGCTGAATTATTATTGAGCCCGGCCAAGCCATTGTTTAACCGCTCGGTAACTGCAACCTATTCACCAGGTTCTACTTTTAAAACATTGCAGGCCCTGGTTGGCCTGCACGAAAATGTCATCGAAACTAATTTCACTGTTTCCTGTTCGGGCGCATTTTATGGCTGCGGAGGTGGCAAACCCATGCGCTGCCTTGACTATGGAACTTTTGATCTTCGTAATGCTATCCGATTATCTGATAATACTTATTTCGCTACCGTAATGCAAAGGGTTATCAATAATCCTAAGTATCCCAATATAGATAGCAGTCTTGCGGTGTGGGACAGGTACATGTATGCATTCGGCCTGGGACATAAACTGGGCATAGATGTGCCATCAGAAAAACCGGGCAATATCCCCACACCGAAATATTTTAATAAAATTTACGGCAATGGAAAATGGAACTATTGCAGCTTCCGTTCGGTAAGTATCGGGCAGGGAGAAGTTCTTACTACGCCCATACAAACAGCAAATGAAATGGCTTACATCGCCAACAAGGGTTGGTATAAAATTCCGCATTTGGTTGATTCGATTGAAGAAGGCGATGAGTTTGATATGCTGTCGAAGTTTAAAGAAAAGCACAGTGCCATTGATATCCCCGACAGCGTTTTTGAGGCCGTTCATGATGGTATGCAGTGGGTGGTGGAAAGAGGAACTGGTGCAGGCGCCAAGGTGCCGGGTGTTGTGATCTGTGGTAAAACAGGTACGGTAGAAAATTATTACCGCGGTGTTAAACAACCAAACCATGCTTTCTTCTGCGGTTTTGCGCCCAGGGATAATCCCAAAATTGCCATTATGTGTGTGGTGGAGAACAGCGGCCGCTTTGGTGGTACTTATGCTGCGCCCATTGTAGGACTGATGATAGAAAAATACATGAATGATACCATTGCAAAAAACAGGCAGGCCATTGTTGAAAAATTTGAAAAACTAAATTTAATTCCGCCGCGTATTTATAAAGAGATGAAAACCGTGGATTCGATGCTTCATGCAAAAGATTCGGCTTACCTGATCGCAAAAGGATATATCACGTTGATAAGAGATACGATGGAAGTGGATGAAACAGATGAAGATGCAATATTAGAGGAGATCAGGAAAGACAAAGACAAACGGAAAAAAGACAGTGGCGATAAAAAAATGAGAATTAATACTGAAGCGATTTTACCGAATGAAAAAAAGAAACCGGAAGTAACAGATACGCTAAATAATTAATAGGCTCGGCCTCACGATGCAAAAAAATCCCTCCATATCAAAAGGAATAGACTGGTTAATGGTAATGCTATACTTCAGTCTTGCCCTTATTGGCCTGCTTTGTATTTTTTCTGTAGAATATAAAACTGCAGATGGGTTACAAAGCATATTTGGCTTTAAAAAAGAGTATAGTAAACAGTTCTTTTTTTTGCTTGCCAGCACAGTTGTAGCCATTTTTATTTTATTAACAGATAGCAAATTTTTTACTGCTACTGCAAACCTGGGTTATGCAGCGGGCTTGTTGCTTATACTTTCTACTTTTGTTTTAGGTAAAGAGGTTGGAGGGTCAAAAAGCTGGATACCGCTCGGGTTTATGAATATACAGCCGGTGGAAGTTTGTAAAATATTTACGTCGCTGGCACTGGCAAAATATTTCTCAATGCCCGATACAGATTTCCATAAATCCCGGTCGCAATTAATTGCAGCAGCAATTGCTTTTACACCAGCCATATTATCTGTGCTGCAAAAAGAACCAGGTGCTGCTATTGTATATTTTTCATTTGGAATTGCTTTTTACAGAGAAGGGTTACCTGCAATTTACCTGATTGTTTTCTTTTCACTTGCTGTATTAATTGTTGCCAGTATTGTAGTGGCCCCTAATATCTTGTTTATTGCACTTACAATTATTGCTGCAATATTTATTTATTTGCACAAAAGAAAAATCAAAAGGAATAAAAATATACTGTTTATTATTGTTGGCGCATGGCTAATAAGTGTTGGGGTACAAAAATTCCTGGTTCCTGCCCTTTTTGAAAAAGTATTAAAGCCGCACCAGGTAGTTCGCATTTTAGCAACATTCGGAATAGATGATTATAAATTTAAAAACCCGGAAAGGACAGCTGAAATAAAAAGAGAGTTTGCAAAACTAGGCACAACCAAAAATAAACCAGGTGAAAAAGTTGAAAGCTACAATGTAAAGCAATCTAAAATAGCTATTGGCAGCGGTGGTTTTTGGGGCAAAGGTTTTTTGCAGGGAACACAAACCCGTGGAGATTTTGTGCCTGCACAGAATACCGATTTTATTTTTTCATCAGTAGGAGAAAACTTTGGATTCATAGGTTGCTTTACCCTGATGATTTTATATTTTGGATTAATGATTCGGATAATTATTATAGCTGAACGGCAGCGTAGTACATTCAGTAGAGTTTACGCTTACTGCGTGACGGGTATTTTGTTCTTTCATGTGGCTCTAAATGTATGCATGACATTAGGGCTTGCGCCTTCCCCAGGAATTACTTTACCCCTGTTAAGTTATGGAGGATCTTCTCTCTTAACATTTACCATTCTGATTTTCATACTGATAAAGTTGGACGCCGACAGGCAGATGGTGTTGAGGTAAGGAGGAAATTCAGAAGATTTTTGCGAGGATTACATTTTATAAAATGGAAAGCGATTGCTTTATTGCTGAATAATGTAATAAAGTTGATGTGGAAGATTAAATGTCTGGATATATTTGATGTACCGCCGCCTCTCTTTTGGAGAGGAGGAAGGGAGGTGAGGCCTTACCTCAGTTCAAAAGCCTGCCTGCTGGCCTTGCGTGCAGGAAACCAGGCAGCAAAAAATGCAATGGTAGTAGCTGTGGCAGCTACCAGAATAAAATCTGAAGCGATCAGTTTTACCGGGAAATAATCAAGCAGAAAAGAGCCCCCTGCCAGTTTTATGAATTCGAACTTAAGTTGCAACAGGCAAAGAATGGTAGCCACAGCAATGCCTGTAATTGTACCAATGCTACCGAGCAATAAACCTTCGCTTAAAAATATTTTCAGGATGCTGTTTTGGCTGGCACCCATGCTTTGCAGCACATTGATGTCTTTTCTTTTTTCAAGCACCAGCATGGTTAATGCGCTGATCATGGTAAAAGCCGATACAATTAATATTAAAGTGAACAGGCTGTATATCGCCCATTTTTCCAGCTTCATGGTATTGTAAAGGCTGGTGTTTTGCTCGTACTTTGTCTGCACTTTATAGTTTTTGCCAAGCAGCAAGGCTAATTTATCTTTCTCTTCATTTGCATCTGCTTTTTCTTTTAGTTTGATCTCCACTGCGCTGTATTCATCTGCGGTAAAACCCATTTGCTGTTTTACAAAACCAATATTGGTAATGGCATACTTATCGTCAAACTCCTGTTGAATGGTAAATGACCCCGAAGCCTTAATAAAACCCTCACTTAACGATTGTAAAGGATCATTATTGCTGATGTTTTTTTTGGGTAAGATCACGGTAAGTTCGTTGCCGGGTAATGCAAGGTCCAGGTTTAATGAAGTTGCATTCTGTATGCCCGATCCGGCCACCAGGTAAGGTTCTTCTGTTGTGCCGGTAAAATATTTTCCCCGGTTTGTTTTTGCAGCTACACCACTTACTTTTATATAATTGTCATCCACACCTTTCAGGTAAACGGGGGTTCTTGCATCGTAATTTTTAAGCAGCGCTTTCTCCTCAGCGATCATCGAAAAATTTTCAACAGCCGGTTCTTTTTTAAGAGATGTAATTTGATCGGGAGTAAGAATAAAAGTTTTACCGGTTACCGGTAAAATTTTAATATCACTATAAAAAGAGGAGTAGAGAGATTTAACCAGGTCTTCAAAGCCATTAAAAACACTCAATACCAAAACCTGGCAGCAGGTGGCAAATGCAATAACACCCACCGTAACCCATGCAATGATGTTGATGGCATTGGCACTTTTTTTTGCTTTAAAATATCTCCAGGCAAAGGTGAAATACATGGGGCATAGTTAATGGTTAATTGTTAATGGTCATGCAGTATGCACTATAGCTATTAACCATTAACTATTCACTTTCATCTTTCTTTATTTCCTTAAATATCTTCTCCATCTTATCTACATAGTCCAGTGTATCATCTATAAAAAAAGTAAGTTTAGGCATGCTGCGTAACTGGTGGCGAACCCTTGCTGTCAATTCTTTTTTAATTTCCCAGCTACGTTCTTCAATTTTCTTCAAAGCATCAAAGCTGTCTTTTACCTGGAAGAAACTCAGGTAGATCCTTGCTTCATACAGGTCGGGCGTAATTTTTACCGATGAAATGGAAACCATGCCACCATCCATCATAGATATTCCCAACCGTTGAAAAATATCGCTGAGTTCCTTGTTCAGCAAACCTGCCACCTGTTTTTGCCTTTTACCTTCTAACATATGTTTTGCTTTAATCGCTGTAAAATTAGTTACTTTGCTGCGTTTCTATCAGAATTATTCCAAATGAAAAAATACTCAAGGATTTTTACTTACCTGGCACACTATAAAGCTTCAATTGCCTGGTACATTGTAAATATTTTTCTATCTATCATTTTTTCTATCCTCTCAATAGGCATGTTGCTTCCTTTCATGCAACTGATCTTTGGTGTAAAACAGGATGGTGTGATGAACAGGTCAGCTGGTAATCCATTAGTGGTTTATGTAACCGGGCAGCTTGACAATCTTATCAATAATGGCAGTGTTTACCATGCTTTGGGAGTTGTTTGTATCCTTATCATTATATCTATCTTCTTAAAAAATTTCTTTTTATACCTTTCTTACAGGGCTATGGGGCCATTAAAGAACGGCATTGTAAACCGGTTTAGAATTGATCTGTATGACAAGATACTCAAACTTCCTATCGGTTACTTTACCGAGCAGCGTAAAGGAGATCTGATGAGCAGGATGACCAATGATGTTGCTGAAGTTGAAGGTTCTGTTGTGGGCACACTGGAAGGATGGATAAAAGACCCGATGACAATTATTATTAACCTTTCTGTATTATTTTATATAAGCCCCAAGCTTACAGGATTTATATTGCTGTGTATACCGGTAATGGGTTTAGTTATTGGAAGGGTAAGCCGTTCCCTAAAAAAACAATCTGCCAGGGTTGCAGAAAAAGGTGGCGAAACGATCTCAACGATCGATGAAACCTTAGGCGGATTAAGAGTTATCAAAGCATTTAATGTAGAAAAGATGCTGCGTGGAAAATTTTATACCATCAGCGATGAGTTATTAAAAGCCAGGAACCAGATAGGATTTAAACGTGACCTTGCGTCGCCGATGAGTGAGATGATGGGCGTTGCCATTTTTGCAGGTATACTATGGTTTGGAGGCAGGCTGGTATTAAGTGGAGAACTGGGATTGAATGGCGCTTTATTCCTTACCTACATGGGATTGTTCTACAATATCATTGATCCCGCAAAATCAATATCAACAGCTTTCAGTAACATGAGAAAAGGGTCGGCGGCTATCACCAGGATAGAAGAGGTATTGTCCGCACCAATAACGGTGGATGATAACCCAAATGGAAAGAAAATGGAAACGTTCACAACCGGCATCGAGTTTAATAATGTTGGTTTTAAATATGATGATGCTGTAATTCTGCAGAGCATTAATTTAAAAGTACAAAAAGGAAAAACGGTTGCTCTTGTTGGTAGCAGTGGTGCCGGAAAATCAACCCTGGCCGACCTGGTACCACGTTTTCATGATGCCAGCAGCGGGGATATCCTGGTGGATGGCGTTAATATCAAAGATTATTCGCTGCATTCCTTACGTACGCTGATAAGCATTGTAACGCAGGAACCTATTTTATTTAATGATACCATTGCAAATAATATTGCATTAGGTATGAACAATGCAACGCAGGAAGAAATTGAACAGGCAGCTAAAGTGGCCAACGCACATAATTTTATTATACAAAAAGAACAAGGTTACCATACCAATATTGGCGACCGTGGCAGTAAGTTAAGTGGTGGCGAAAGACAAAGGCTTACCATTGCCAGGGCGGTACTTAAAAATCCACCCATACTAATTCTGGATGAAGCCACTTCTTCTTTAGATACTGAAAGCGAAAGGCTTGTACAGGATGCCATCAACAACCTGATGAACAACCGTACGTCGATTGTGATCGCACATCGCTTATCAACCATCCGCCACGCTGATGAGATCATTGTTTTGCAAAAAGGAGAGATCGTGGAAAGAGGGACGCATGATAGTTTGATCGCACAAGATGGATTTTATAAGCGATTGGTGGATATGCAGGAGGTGAAGTGATCCTGTATTTTTTATTGTTGGCTAATTCTTAAAGATTAATTTGCTATGCAATATTTTCAACCTTGATTTCTCAAATACTTAATTGCCACATCTGTTCACAATGATGCTTTTAATATCATAAGTAAGCACTCGCAAAATAAATTATTATAAATTGCTATGAATGTTTAATAATTTATAATATATTTATATCTATATTGAATTTTATTTATTCAAAATTCTCCTTTTCCCAATAAGCCCGGATTCTTCTGATCAAAATTTCACGGAACTAAATCAGGCATTATGGTAACCAGAACTAATATCACCATTTTAATTGTAATACTGCTTTCGGCTCTCACTGGCTGGCTTTTTTATAATAATCAGGGAACTCCGCAAACCGGTTATATTATCATACAGGAAGTTTACAATGGTTTTGAGATGAAAAAAGAGATGGAAAGCAAATATATGCAGGCCAAAAACACTCGTGGCAAGATACTGGATAGTCTGGCCCTGGAGCTGAAAGCACTTGTTCAGCAAATAAACAATGAAAAAGAAAAGAATAATTCAACAATTGAACGGTTTAATAATAAAAGAGAAGAATATGAACAGAGAAAAAAAACGTATGAAGAAGATAATGCTGCACTTTCCAGGCAATATGATCAGCAGATATTAACGCAGCTAAACCAGTATATGAAAGATTATGCGAAATCCAAACACTTTGCCTATGTCTTTGGAAGCGATGGCAATGGTTCACTGATATATGGGGATGAATCGCTGAACATTACAAAAGACATGATCACTCATGTAAATAAAAAATACAAAGGACTATAATTGTATGAGAAATTTTGTTTTAACCAGTCTGTGTTCTACTATCATTTTTTTGATTGGATGCTCAGAAAATAAAAATCAGGCAAGCCCTTCAGATGGTGAAACTGTAGATCAAAATTTGTCAATTGTCAACATTAGTTCATTAAGCCTGGAGCCGAAAGAGTATGTACAATGGGTTCAGGATCCGGATAATGGACTTAAAAGGGAAAAGATAATCGATGACCTCATTTTCTCAGTGCAGTATAAACCAGGCGAATATATTATCTGCAGGGAACAAAGACAGGCGCAATTGCAGGCAGGCCTCGTTAAGCAAAAACTGGCCGGGTTAAACGGAATGCAGTATTATGATCTTACAATAAAAATGAAAAGCGGTGAGGGCGAACTATTGAAACAGGGGCTTGCTTCTGTTGAACAATATGATCAAAGGGTAAAATATTTTGCTTTTGCAATGCAAAATGATATTCAACTGGTGGAAGGGAATGATACATTGCCCTGTTCCTTGTTTCACTTTGAAAGAGCTTATGATATTACCCCGCAAGCCACTTTCTTATTGGGTTTCCCGGTAAATGAAAACACCTCAAAGGAGGATAAGACGTTAATAATATATGACAAAACTTTTAATAGCGGATTGATAAAACTTACATTCCCCATTAACAGGTTAAATAATTTACCCCGACTAAAAACATTATGAAAATCAGGAAAAAATATAAGCACAGGGTGAGGGCAAAAACACGCAGGTTTATAGCTGCTTTTCTTGCAATGACAATGTTACTTCAAATTGTTTTCCCTTTTGGTGTTTTTGCACTTACGGGAGGGCCAAGTCAGCCCGAAGTGCAGAGTTTTGAACCAATAGGTACTTCAGAAATGGTCGATCTTTTTTCGGGGGATTTTAATTATAATATTCCATTGATGGATGTCGATGGTTATCCCATTAACATTGCTTACCACTCCGGCATTACAATGGACCAGGAAGCAAGCTGGGTAGGTTTGGGCTGGAATATTAATCCTGGTGTCATCAATCGTGGAATGAGGGGAATCCCCGATGATTTCAATGGTGATAATGTACCGAGTTTTAATTTTCTTGCACCAAACAGGACATTTGGATTTAATACTGGTGCAGGAATCGAATTGTTTGGGGCAAGTAAATTAAAACTCGGTATCAGCTATTCCATCGGAGTAAAATATAATAATTATAACGGTTTTGGTGTGGAGCAGTCTCTGAATTTATCCTTAAGTGGTGGTAAAGCAATGCAGGGGCCTTTATCAGGAAGTTTAGGACTTAACTCCAGCAGTGATGAAGGCTTATCATTGCAGCCTTCGCTAAGTTTAAGCCAAAATGTATCAGGTAAAGCAAAAACGGAAACTTCTTTAGGGCTTTCTGTTGGTACTTCGTTTAATTCAAGAGCCGGATTAAAAGCTTTGACAATAAGCACCAGTGTCAGTACAAAAGTAAGTGGGAACAGCACAAAAGGTAGAAATGGTAAAGAAGTTGACCCTGGTGAGGCATCTTATTCGCAGGGCGTCAGCTCTTCTTTTGATTTCGGAATGCCGACGTATACCCCGCAAGCCGGGCTACCTATGCAGAATTTATCCCTGACAGGCAGTTTTAAAATAGGGTTTGAACTTTTGGGAGGTCATCCCAATTTTACAATGGGAGGTTTTTATGCGGCCCAAAAATTATCAACCAATATTGTTTCCAATCCTGCCTATGGCTTTATGAATGCGGATGAAGGGACCCATAACGATAATGCCTTAATGGATTTTAACCGGGAGAAAGATGGGTCTTTTACTCCCAGTACCCCGGCATTGCCCGTAACAAATTTTACGTATGATATTTTTTCTGTTTCCGGGCAGGGCGTTGGCGGAAGTTATCGTCCTTTTCGCAGTGACCTGGGGCATGTTTTTGATCCGCGGACATATACAACCAGTGACGGCTATTCACTAGGCGCTGAGTTGGGAATTGGTAACCTCTTTCACGTAGGGGTCGATCTTACAGCCAATAACGTTGATGGAACTTCCGGTGGGTGGAATAACGATAACCCCGCTGCAACTGGTTTAACGCACAGAAGATCGACCAATGATCCCTTGTATGAAAAATATTATTTCAAAGAAGCCAACGAAAAATCCGTAGATGCTGATCCCGCCTTTTTTGATAAAGCAGGAAAAGGAAACGCAAAAAGTGTGTTGTTGAATCAACTTTCAAAGTTTCACACCATCGGGGATCATTACTTTGCAGAAGGCGGAAATATCCCTTCAGATAATTATCGTAAAAAAAGAGAAAGAAGAACCCAGCCGCTCACCATTATTACAAAAAGGGAATTGAATGATTATAGCCTGGAAGTAAAACCCGGTTTATACGGTAATGCTCCCGGCCATCATATTGCCGAGATCACCACTTTACGCAATGATGGCGCCCGCTATGTGTATGGCATTGCCGCATACAATAAACGGCAGGAAGAGACAACATTTGCCGTAGGGCAGGGAATGAATAATACAGGCGGCCATGTTGGCGATCCGCTTACAGGCCTGGTAACTTATTCTCCGGGAGTTGATAATTCAATAGGTAACGAATCTGGCCTGGATAATTATTTTTCAAATACGATCATGCCACCCTATGCACACTCCTATTTGCTTACGGCTGTACTTTCTCCGGATTATATAGACAATGAAGATAACGGAACAACTACACGGGGACCAAGCGATGGTGATTTTGGCAGCTATACAAAATTTAATTATACAAAGATTGAAGGTTATAATTGGCGCATTCCGGTTGGTCTTAACCAGGCAACATTTAGTGAGGGATTAAAATCAGACCTTAAGGATGATAAAGCAAATTATCTCTATGGCATAAAAGACTTGTACTACTTAACATCCATAGAAACCAAAAATTATGTGGCTGTTTTTCAATTGGAAGACCGTAAAGACGGATATGGTGTGGAAGATGGTGATGCAGGAAAGAATGGCAAAAGAGCATCGTCAAAACCGATGAAATTATTACGTAAGATCAGTTTGTATGCAAAACGTGAATACAGGCTAAATCCTTCGGCAGCTATTCCAATTAAAGAAGTTCATTTCGAATACGATTATTCTCTTTGCCGCAGTGTGCCTAATAATATTAATGGGGCAGCGGCCAATAACGGAAAACTAACCTTAAAAAAAATATTCTTTACTTATCAAAACTCAAACAAAGCCAGGTTGAGTCCTTATGAATTTACTTACAGTTCTTCAAATCCGAATTATAATATTAAAGGATACGACAGGTGGGGAAATTATAAACCCGGTGAAGTCAATGGAATTGCTACTGCTGAATATCCTTATGTGGAACAGGATAAAACCACGGCTGATCAATACTCGCAGGCCTGGAGCTTAACTGAGATTTATCTGCCTTCCGGCGGCAAAATAAAAGTAGAATATGAATCAGATGACTATGCTTATGTGCAGAATAAACAGGCAGGGCAGATGTTTAAGGTGATAGGGGTGGAGGATAATTCTCCCGATTTTCCAGCTTTACCTGCTACGACGGTGACCATTCCACCTTTTGAAACAAAGTCAGAACTGACAAATACCACTGATGGAAAACGATTAATAATCAAACTTCAGAACCCGCTGGTGGGCAGTGATAATCTGGATTTCCAAAACAAATATCTGGAAGGCCTTGAGTTTCTCTACTTCCGTTTTTTAATGAGAATAAGAGATCAGAAATTTGAATACGTTTCCGGTTATTTAAGAAGAGAAGATATTGACATTGGTGGTTGTAAGGTTGATCCGACGGGAATGTATGGCTGTATTCCAATTAAAAACACAAGCTCAAATGACAATACAGGATCTTTCATTTCCCCGATCACTAAAGCCGCTATCCAGTTTGGCCGTTTGAATATGCCCCGTGAAGTTTGGAGTAGTGAAGATGAAAGCGCAATGGGCAAAGATTTTGGAAAGGAACTGCTGGTGGCACTGGTCAATTCTAATTTTGCAAAAAACATTTCTGATGCAATAGACGGGCCGAATGAAGCTTTATACTCCAAGTATCAGGTCGGGCATGATGCTGTCATGGGAAAATCATGGCTCCGCTTAAATAATCCCAATCATAAAAAATTAGGTGGTGGGTGCAGGGTAAAAAAGATCAGCATGAGCGATGAATGGAACGGCAGTGGAATTTCCCAAAACAGTGCACAGGCATATAGTTATGGACAGGAATACACTTACACATTGACGGATGGCACTTCTTCCGGCGTAGCTTCTTACGAACCGCAATTAGGCGGGGATGAAAATCCATGGAAAACACCGGTATTTTTCACTTTTGAAAAAATATTGGCACCTGATGATGAACATTATATGGAAGAGCCATTTGGCGAATCTTTCTTTCCCTCTCCGGGCGTTGGATACAGCAGGGTTATTGTAAAAAATATCCGGCGGCAAAACGTAACACATAATGCCACCGGCATGGTTGTTCATGAATTTTACACAGCAAAAGATTTTCCTACCATTACAGAAAGAACCAAACTGGAAACAATAAGAGAAAAGACAAATCCTTTGAGCTTAAGTTCACTATTTAAGCTTAAAGTAAAAGATTACATGACGGCAAGCCAGGGGTATTCAATAGAACTTAATGATATGCATGGTAAACCCAAAAAACAGGAAGTGTACCAGGAAGGGCAGACGACACCCATTACATCTGTTGAGTATCGCTATAAGTGTTTGCCTTATCTGAATAACAGTTTCCGTTTAGATAATAATGCAACTGTTTTATACAGCAATGGTACAGTTAATAATATTGCCAGGATAGGTGTATTCTTTGATTTTGTATCGGACATGCGGGAATCAACCAACGAAACCACCTCTGCTGCATTAAATATAAATGTAGATGGATTCATGATCGCACCTATTCCTGTACCTGTTCCCGTTCCTGTTGCACTGCCTTCATTTACCAATGAAAAAACAAGGTTCAGGTCTGCTGTTATAACCAAAGTAATTCAGCGGTTCGGAATACTGGAAGAGACCATTGCAAAAGACCTCGGATCAACAGTAGCTACAAAGAACCTGGCCTACGACGCCGAAACCGGGGATGTGTTGCTTACAGAAACCACTACTAATTTTAATGATAAAGTATATGCACTTACTTACCCCGCCTATTGGTTTTATAATGGCATGGGGCCTGCCTATAAAAATATTGGCTTTAGTAAAAGTGGTATAAATTTCAGTGGCGGAACGGCATCTGTCAATAATGCCCTCGCCTATTTCGCCGAAGGGGATGAGATAGCAATAACGGGAGGTACAAAGGCGTGGGTGCTTGCTGTAACTCCCAACAGTATTCAGGCAGTTGACAGCTCAGGAGCACCTGTCTCCGGAGAATTTGTAAAAATACTACGCTCAGGAAGAAGGAATCAGCAGGGAGTTC
>Ga0193752_1000138_pt1 | contig 96510 bp, 91 predicted proteins | sample H1c1metaG_FD_144924 | JGI IMG/M metagenome (GOLD analysis project Ga0193752, IMG submission 144924) | Soil microbial communities from a riparian zone of the East river system, Colorado, United States - H1c1 | ecosystem: Environmental > Terrestrial > Soil > Riparian zone | place: USA: East River... | reverse complement strand
TGTGCCGGCACAGTAAGAAACAGGCCTTGACCTTTCCGGCCGATTCAAGACCAACCGCGATGCGTTCAATTGAGTTGCTTCCATATCCCTGGCCTCGTTGTCTTACTTGATAGTTAAGCTGCTAATCCGTTGCAGACGAAAATTTAGTATCTAAGATCGTGAGAGCGGATGCAACCGGATGTCGCTTATGGAGTATGGACAACAAATGTCGATTGGCTTCGCGTTTGCGAATGGCCATGCGATGCGAGCTGTCCGGTGGATTGGATCGAGATTCGAGATTCGGGATTCGGGATTCGGGATGCGTTAGAAAAGACTCGCTATCTCTCGCCTTCGTTACCGAGTCTCGAGTCTCAAGTCTCAATTCTCAAGTCTCGAGTCTCGAGTCTCGAAATGACGCGCTTGAGACTGACTTTGGCGATTGGCGATTGGCGATTGGTGATTGGTGGCAGGACATCGGGATTCGAGACTCGGGACTCGGGACTCGGGACTCGGTCGGAGTCTGCTGTCTGAACGAATCTCGAATCTCGAGTCTCGAGTCTCAAGTCTCGAAATCTAACCATTTGGAATAGTCACGCAGGATAGCGTCGACATCAACGCGGGCTACGCAAGCAACAGAAGGATCTGAAATGCGCCATATCGAGAATCGATACGTTCACGAGCGTCTTGGCCTTGAGCTCGCGCTGCGACTCATTCGCTTCGAAGCGCGGACATGCACGATCCGTCATTGCACCGGCCTCACCGACGATCGCATACGGAAGCTGTATCGCACCTATATTGCCGGCGGCGGCGAGACCGAGGTGACTCGGCGCCGCGGAAAATCGCCGCGCGAGATCGAAAGCGTGCTACGCAACGCCGACGTGCAAAAGCAAGCTTCGTTAATAGCCGGCGCATTCGCATCGCACGGTTTGCTACGAGGCGACAATAAGAAGAGCGTGAAAATTGACGTACGACTCGCCCAGCAACTCTGCGACGCCTACGATTTTTACGCGCGCCTACTCACCGAGGCGCCTCTCAGTTTCGAACACGCGTGGTTTTTGTGGCTGTCGCTGACGAAGGGCAGCGATTTGGTTTTGCATCCGTGCGCTCACTGCGAAGGTTTTGCAGTGCAGGACCGCTACTCGATCAGGCAGCGGCCGTGTCCGTGGTGTGGGCAGAAGAACGAAGTTGCTAGTCGTTAGTCTCTAGTGGTTAGCCAGATCAGAATGAAGCCGCTAGTCACTAGTCGCTAGGGGTTAGCCAGATCGGAATGAAGTCGCTAGCCACTAGTCGCCAGAGGTTGGCCAGCAGCGAAGAGAAGTCGTTAGTGGTTAGCCAGCATCGGAAGTAAGTGGTTAGCGGTAAGTCGCTAGTGTCAACCGAAGTCCTTACTCTGGCTAGCCACTAGAGACTAACGACTAGCGACTTCTGGCCGCTGGCCTCAGTGGCCATGCTTCGCCCGATGGCTCGCCAAGGCAGTCACCTTGCCGTGGTCGTTCTCGACTAGGAAACGCTTCTGCGTCCAAACCAAATCCTGAACGTCCCCTTTCGGCCGATACTCGACCACTGTCTGCATGAGCAAGTCGCGAGCACGCGTGCAATCGAGATTGTCGATTGCTTCCAGCAGCTCATCGAGCACCGACGCCATCATCGACCAAGGCAAGTGATGCTCCGTCGCACGCATGATCATTGGATGTTCGGTACCGGACACGTTGTTGCCGATCAGTAATTCCTCGAACAATTTTTCAGCAGGCCGCAAGCCCGTGTAGATGATTTCAATATCGCCATCCGGGTTAGCATCATCGCGAACGCTCAAGCCCATGAGGCCGACCATACGTCGAGCCAAATCCTCGATGCGCACCGGCTTACCCATGTCGAGCACGAACACATCACCGCCCTTCGCCATCGATCCTGCTTGCAAGACGAGCTGCGATGCTTCGGGAATGGTCATGAAATACCGGATGACGTCCTTATGCGTGACCGTCACTGGGCCGCCAGCACGAATTTGCTCGCGAAACAGCGGCACAACAGAGCCAGAAGACTCGAGGACGTTGCCGAATCGCACCATACAGAGTTTTGTCGGCGTACCGCGCGCATGCAGACCTTGCAGCACCAGCTCAGCAAAACGCTTGGTGGTACCCATCACGTTGGTGGGGTTGACTGCTTTGTCGGTCGAAATCAATACAAACGTTTCGACGCCGCACTCCACCGCCGCTTCAGCCGCGTACCAAGTGCTGAACACATTGTTGTGAATGCCCTCGACAATATTTTGCTCGACGATTGGAACGTGCTTGTAAGCGGCAGCGTGATAAATCGTTTGCACGCCATACGCCTGAATGACTTCTCGCACGCGTTGCTTGTGATGCGCGTTGCCAAGCAATGCCACGATCTCGACATGCGAGCCTAAGCGGAGATCGAGCACCTGCAATTCTTTGTGAATGCTGTAGAGAGCTACTTCCGACATCTCGAACAAGACCAACCGAGTTGGACCCAATCGTAAGATCTGCCGGCAGAGTTCAGAGCCGATAGAACCACCCGCTCCCGAGACCATGACAGACTTGTTGCGAATGCAAGCGGCGAGCAGACGCTCATTCGGAGGCACGGCGTCGCGACCCAATAGGTCGTTCACGTCAACGTCTCGAACGTCCGCGACAGTGGCTTGACCGGACACAATGTCGTTGTAGTCCGGAACGGTTTGCACTAGCACGCCTAACGGCTCCAAGCGCTTCAAGACTTCCTGACGATGACGGCGTGATTGAGACGGCAAGGCCAGCAACACGGCGGCGATGTCCTCGTCTTCAATGAGTTCTTGCAGCTTCGCCGGAGGGAAAATCTCAATACCGCTCACAATGCTGTGATGCATCGATTCGTTGTCATCGACAAACGCAACGGGGTAATAACGGCCCGATCGCTGTAGAGCGGCTGCGAGTTGCGCGCCCGCGACACCTGCTCCGTAAATTGCTACACGCTGTGTGCCGCCAGGCCGGCGGTAGTTCATCAAGGCACGAACCACGAAGCGACTTCCCGCTACGTAGATCAAAGCAAAGGCCCAATAGATGATGAAGGCGGCCGTGGGAACGGGAGCCTTCGTCATCAGTGAATTCGTAGCCACCAGGAGCACAACGGACGCGGTGACGCCGACAGTTACCGCCAGCAGCGCTCGACCGCCCAGAAAGCGAATGACCGCGCGATAAAGACCGAGTCTAACGAATAGGGGAACTGAGGCACCTAGCGCGGCGGCATAGAGCCACCCATCGCCCTCGATCTGATGATCGATAGTCCCCAATCGCAGAGTAATCGCACACCAAAGAGCCCCCGGAATGAAGAGCGCATCGGCCAGGAACATTACCAGCCGCTTTTGTGCTCGCGGCAGCGCCATCAACATGAAAGTGAGGCGCTCAATCCACTTAGGCATCGTATCCGTCACATTATCTCCCTCTAATCAAGGCTTTAGCGCAACTAGGATTGCGCAGTGCTCTGCTTTGAAAAGCCTCGGGTCCTTTCTCTACCCTTGAGATAAAGCCCGAAAATTATTCGCGAATTGTAGCTGAACTCTTATCGGCGCTGGCGGAAAGAATCTTAAATGGATGTATGGGATTTGTAACAATCAGGCGCTGGCTGAACCTGTGCAGCTCACTCGAACCTCAAATCGCGACATTTCGAATGGCTCGCCTCAAGGCGCGGCCTAACGCACTGCTTCCGCCAAAACGGAGCCAACGACTTGCGCTACGCGATGCATATGTTCGTCACCAAGCGTCGGATGCAGTAGGAACGCCATACTCGTATCACCGAGTTGTTTCGCCATTGGAAGCGCAATAGACGGACGAAACGCTGTGACTTCAAAAGCTCTTTCCAAGTAGATTTCGGAACACGATCCGTGAAAACACGGCACGCCTTGAGAAGCTATCGCCGCGATTACCCGATCGCGAGTCCAATTCGCCCGCAAAGCATCGGGGTCGACATAGACATATAAGCGATAGAAGGCATGCTCGCTATGCTGGGGCGGCAATGGAACACGAATGCCGGGCAATTTGCGCAGCACGTTTGCCAGCGTCAGTCCATTGCGGCGCCTTTGGCTCTTCCATTCGGGCAATCGACGGAGTTGAATGCGCCCGAGAGTCGCCTGCAACTCTGTCATTCTCCAATTAGTGCCGAATGACTCGCACAACCACCGAAATCCCGGCGCATGATCCCGATTAAAAACAGCATCGTAACTCTTGCCATGGTCCTTGAACGACCAAGCGCGCCGCCAGACATCCTCATCGTCAGTTGCAAAAAGACCGCCTTCGCCGCCCGTCGTCATTATCTTGTCTTGGCAAAATGAGAACGCTCCTGCGTGGCCTATCGAGCCGACTTCTTGCCCCTTATAAGTTGCACCGTGCGCCTGCGCACAGTCCTCCAATACCTTAATGCCTTTGCTCTCAGCTAACGCCATGATCTGGTCCATTTCGCATGGCCAGCCAGCAAGGTGAACGAGCACGATCGCTCGTGTTTTAGGCGTGAGAACGCTATCAATCGATTCTGCGGTGATGTTGCCGCTGTCGCGATCGACATCCGCAAATATCGGCCTCGCTCCTTGCGTCACTACGCAGCTGGTGGACGCCATGAACGATCGAGGCGTAACGACGACGTCGTCTCCGGATCCAATCCCCCACATTCGTAGCGGCAATTCTGCGATCGCAGTGCCGTTCATCAATGCGATCGCATGTTTAGTGCCCAGAAATTTCGCATACTCCGATTCGAACTGGCGGCCTTCCTCGCCGGTCCAATAGTTAACCTTGTTCGACAAGAGAGTTGCCTTCACTGCGTCGGCTTCTTCCTCCGAGAAATGCGGCCAACCTGCGAACATTTGAGTCATCAAAAGCATCCGTTACGAAACTCGAGCGGGATTGCCGACTACAGTAGCACCCGCAGGCACATCCTTCGTCACCACAGCTCCCATACCAACTATCGCCCCTTCGCCTATGACCAATGGCGCTCCCGGCCTGCCCTGCTTAATCACGCACCCTGCTCCTAGGTATGCGAAATCACCTATGTGCACGTTGCCATTGCACTTCACACCAGGTGCGAAGGTAACGAAATCACCGACAACGCAGTCGTGCTCGACGTAAGAATAGAGATTGCCATGAAAGCAGCGCCCTATACGGACGTTCGACGCGATCGTCACGAACGGCGATAGAATGCTGCCAGCCCCGATCTCGACTTCGTCCATCACGACAGCATTCGTTGCGACCACGCCGAAGCTTGCGATGCCGTCCTGCTCGCAACGCGCGGCGAGGCGTGCGCGCACCTTCGAGTCGGCGATGGCGATGCAAATCTGTCGCGAGCCCGCCGGCTCTCGCAGAAACTCTGCGTATGTCACGACGCGACGACCGTTGACGATAGGGTCTCGGCGCCCGTCATCGATGAACAACAACTCGCAGCGATCGCGGTCCTCGCTCAACAGCATTGTGGCCGCAACGGGCATGACGCTGCGCCCGCATCCGCTGGCTCCATAAATCGCAAGCAACTTCTTCGGTTGAACAGTCATGCCGCTACCTCCGCGAACCGGTGAATCTGGGCATCGTGACGTCCGTGCCGTGCGAGATTCCAACTTGACCCACGACCTTGCTTATCGTACGAAAGATGATCCGCAAGTCGAGCGCAAGCGACCAATTGTCCACGTACCAGACGTCGAGCGCGAATCGCTCCTCCCAAGACAATGCGTTGCGCCCGTTGATCTGCGCCCACCCCGTGATACCGGGACGCACTTCATGACGCCGCGCCTGCTCCGGCGTGTACAGCGGCAGGTATTCGACAAGTAACGGACGCGGCCCCACGAGACTCATCGCACCAGTGAGCACGTTCCACAGTTCCGGCAGCTCGTCGAGACTCGAAGCACGCAGAAATTTCCCGAATCGCGTCAAACGCATTGCATCCGGCAGCAACGCGCCGCTCGCATCGCGCGCGTCAGACATCGTGCGGAACTTGACGAGCCGAAATGGCAACCCGCGCATGCCGGGGCGAACCTGCGTGAACAAAACCGGCGCGCCGATGCGGACGCGAACACACAGCGCAAGCACGATGAGCAGCGGCGACAGCAACACCAGCGCCAGGAACGCAACGACGACGTCGAACCAACGCTTAATTCGCATCGCGCACATTATTGCTCAAAGACGGCCGCTCACGCAGCGTGATTGACGTCACGATCCGCAACGTCTCGTCGCCATGAATTCTGCGCACGCGAACGGCGGTCGATCGACGGCGCAATCCGTACGTCGGCGAAAACCAACCCGCGAGCGCACCTTCGACAGCTTCGATGCTCGTAGCACCGTCGGCTGACACGCGACCCGCGTCTGCTAAATCAGGGTGCAGCAACCACGTGACCTGCAGCGATGTGGCCGGCTGCAGCGCCGTGTCGATGACGTTTACTGCAGCGGCCGTGATGATCACTTCGCGGCGTACGAGCCCGTCGCGCTCTGCGACTAAGCGCAAGACGCTACCGTCCCCGTCAACCTGCACGGTCGACTGCGGCCACGTCAGCCACAGAAAGTGTGGGCCCCGTTCGGCAGGCTCGCGCTCGTTGAGTATGGGCCCGTTGTGCGACAGCCCGGAGCCTAGACCGTTCTTCCAAGGCGGCGGCGCGTTGTACGCGAACGTTCCGGCATCAGTGACGATCTCGCGATCGTCGTGCCTCACGTCGATGTGAAGTGCATCGAGATGCGATGGGCGATGTCGATAGACGCCCGCGCGTAGAAAAACGAACCAGCCACGCAAGCGAACGACTACCCATCCCGACGCGCCCGTTTCGATGCCGTCGCGTCGTGCGTCCGGTGAGCGACAGGGTTGCTTGCCGAGCCATCTATGCATCTCGGCGTTGCTCGGCACATCGTCGGGAAGCGGGCACCCGCGCAACACGGAGGCGTATGTCAGAAGCGGACGGAAATCCCGATAATCCGATAGCGCGAGCGGTAGTACGCGGGCGCCGTCGTTGGCGCCGTGATTCGGCACCACGCCGTTCGCACCCGCAACAACGCTCGTGAATAGCGCAATGGCGGCATCGAGGCGCACAAGAGCGGCCTTCGAAAGGCTCAAGCCGTTCGCTTCGAGCACGCGCTGCGCGCACAACGATTGCTCCAATGCTACGCGCATGTAGGTGAACGAATGTTGCGCATACCAACCGTCATGGGCGAACTGATCTTCGATCTGCTCATTTAAGAACGCAAGCCCTTTCCGCAGCCATCGTTGAGCGTCCGGATGAACGCTCGACAACCGAATGCCGAGATGGACGAGACCTGCAGCCTCGGAAATCCCATGATTGTTCCGCTGCGATAGGCCATAGCCAATTGCATCGGCGATGCGCTCGCCGCTCCAAGCGAGACAATCGACGGTGCGTTGCCGCGCTTGAGCGTCTTCGGTCGGCAGTGTATCCATCGCATGCAGGATCGCGAGCGCTCGGATCGCAGTCTCCTGGCCACAAGCCCAGTGAGGGCCTATGAATGGCGGATTAGCGTCCATCCACTGCGCAAAGCGCGCGTGAAAGGCCGCCGCGTAGTGAGGCTCTCGCGTCGCCGCATAAGCGCGAATCAGATCGTATGCCCAACTGAAGCGCGCCGGTTCCCACACGTCTTTCACATCTGCCTCGCGCGGTAGAAGGGGTACGCGCCACCACTCTACGAAAGGGAATTCAAAGCCGGTCGAGGGGTGGATGCGCCAGTCGTTGGGTCGCACCGGAAAGCGACGCCATTCATAGCCATAAGCTTCGTAACATCCATCGAGGACACGCTGAGCTCGTGCGACGATTGTTGTGCGTTCCGTCGGCGCGAGACTCTCCCAGGATCCAGCCGGCGCGTAACTGAATGTGGGCGTCGGCAGCGCGCCGTAAAATCTCTCAGCGGGCTTCGCTGCGAACGCGTTGCCGCGTTTGCGCAGCTCGTGTGTGATGCGCCGTCGCAGACCCCGGTAGCCGTAGGTCTTTACGAGCGTGGCACCGATCGAAGCAACGCGCAGCACCTGCTGCTTCATCGCAATAGCTCACGGAGGAACGCATCCATGCGATCTCCAAGCACCTCGCGGCTATGTTCACGCTCGACCCAGCTCCGCCCTGAGAGTCCGATGTCAGCACGCCGCGCCGCACTCATCGCCACCATCTCGCGACAGGAGGCGGCCAACGCAGCGCCGCTGGTATCGGCTGTCTGCAGTCCCGCTTTCGATTCCGCAAGCATCGCTGCAACTTCGCCGGATACGTTGCAAACGATCGGCAGCGCTGCCGCCATGTAGTCGAACAATTTATTCGGGCTGACGCCGAACGCGAATAGCGGTGCTTCGCGCAGCAACATCAGGCCGGCATCGGCACCGTTCAACAAGCGAGCGAGTTCGGGTTTCGAAACCGAATCTAGAAACTCCACATTCACGAGACCGCGTCGCACTGCATCGGCGCGTAGCGCGGACTTTGCCGGCCCATCTCCCACGAGCTTGAACCGCGCGTTGCAAGCGCCGCCGAGAATCTCGGCCGCATCGAGCACTGCATCTAGTCCGTTCGCAGGCCCATGCGCTCCGGCATAGATGAATGTAATGGGATGCTCTTCGCGGCGGGCTTCGCCCGTCAACTCATTCGGGCGAATGGCAGCGACATCGACCCCGTTTGGCACCTGAACGAGCTTGCTCTCCGGCACTCCTTTGGCGATCAAATACTCGCGAGTACCGCGCGCGAGTACGAGAATCCGATCAGCACTGCGATACATAGAGTTCGCGACTCGATCGATCACGTAGTAAGCCATACCGCGCCGCCCGCCGACGGCCAGTAGACTTTCGGGCCAGAGGTCGCGAACTTCGAACACGAACTTAGCGCCAGCCTTGCGACTGAGCGCGCGCCCCGCGACTGCGGCGAATATCTGAGGTGACGATCCGATCACGACATCGGGCGATGCAGCCATCAAGCGAATTTCACGCCGCACGCTCAAGTAGAACGTCGCCCAGTTCCAAGCACGACGCCAATCGTTACCCTCGTAAGGCGCGGCCCACAGCCAACGAATCGTGACTCCATCGAGCGTCTCCTCGCGAGGGGATCGGTCGTTCGCATCGACACGACGCGTGAATTTGCGCGCATGCAAATGAAAATCGCACGCTAGAATTGTCACCTTCCAACCCTTGCGCGCAAGTTCGCGACCCAGTTCGAAGTGCCGCGTACCGCCGCCGTCTTGCGGCAACAGTGCGAATTGATTCACCCAGATCAGCGACGGCATGTTTGAACAAACATCGTTTTCTCAGTTCAGTCCTACGCGCATCGCTAGCAAACCGAGATATTCATGCAATGCGGTCTCTGTTTTGCGCAGCCCGCTGCTCGTCGGGAACAACCAAGTGCGCCAGGACCACGATCTGAGCGGCTGCGCCAAATGCCCCGTCGGTGCGGCGATCGCCGCCACGCCGAAGCGATCGCAGTACTCCATCGCGCGCGGCATGTGAGCGGCGGACGTTACCAACATGACGGTGGCATCACCGGCCAGCGAATGAAGCGCGCGAATCTCTGCCGCTGTATCCAGCACATCGTTCATTTGCAGAATGGACTCGGCGGGCACGCCCAACGCCATGGCCGCCTCGGCGTATCCCACTGATACCGGCGGTTGCCCTCCGACCGCCCCGCCCGACAAGACGAGTATCGCCCGCGGTTGTTGGCGCGACAGTCGGATACCTTCGATGAGACGCACCATTGCTACGGAGTCCAATGCAGCCGTTACGGGGATGTCCTGCCGCGGATGATAGCTGCTGCCCAGCACCACAATGAATCGGACCTGTTGCATATTACGCGCGTCGAGCATCGCGGCGTGCCGCGTTTCGAGCGGCGTCAGCAAGGCGCTGCCGACGCCGCCGAGCGAGGAGGCAAACGCCACGACGGCGCCTATGATCGTGAGCGTGGCGGCAGAACGACGACGCCCAGTCGAACGTAGAGCAATAGCGATCGCAAAGAGCGAGATGGCAATCGGTAGCGGATTCACCCAAGCGCCAACCCACTGCTTGAAAAGGTACACGTCGATCGTCCGTTAGGCCCGCGCAGCCTCGGCAATCAGTATTGTCGCACGCGCGACCTCGAGGATCTCTTCGAACGCAATCGGGGCGGGGCGGCCGCCACCGATTGCCGCGACGAACGCCGCTACGCAAGCTGCCTGTCCTTTGTCTTGCTTCCACAAGTTCATCTTGTCGAATCCCCGCCAACCGAAGCCGCGCATTTTGCGAAAGTTGTCGAGCTGCAGTATTCCGCCGCCGCAGAATACCTCGATGCGCTCTTTGGGGAACGACGAATGGCCGTTCGCTAGATAGTGAATGGTCCCGGTCGACCCATCGGCAAAGCGCAGCATGATCGATGCCTTGTCGTCGCGCACTCCGCCTCCGCCGCCGCCAATGCTGAGGACCTGCCAAGATTCGATCGGTGCAGCGGCGAGAAAACGCAGGAGATCGATGAAGTGACACGCTTCCCCGACGATTCGACCCCCGCCAACGTGCGTTTGCGTCCAGTGATCTTCCGGAAGCGCGCCGGCATTGACCGTGAGGATGAACGATTTCGGCGCCCGCACTACTTCCAGCAGCGACTTCATCCGCACGACATGCGGAGCGAATCGCCGGTTGAATCCGACCATGACTTGCGGCTGTCCCGCCGCCCGCGAGGAACGCCATGCAGACTCGATCGCATCCACCTCACTCATCGTAATCGCCAATGGTTTCTCGACGAATACGTGTCGACCCGCGCTCAAGGCGGTGCACACGAAGCGACCGTGTGTTTCATGCCGCGTGGCGACCACGATGATGTCGCTGCGCGCATCCTGCACTACTGCGCCGGCATCGCTGGTCGCTTCCTTGAAGCCAAACTTCCGGCCGAAATGAGCCGCCGACACACCGCCGCTGCTGGCGACACTGAGCAGTGTCGCGCCGGTCTTCTGGAATGCCGGTATCAACACGCGTCCGGCATAGTTACCTGCGCCAATGAACGAAACGCTCGGCACTCCTCGTGGCGGTGCAGCCGCAGCCGTACCGGTAAGTACGATTGTCGTGCTGGCGGGCGCGCTACGCTGCGGATACTGCAGCAGAATGCCGAGATACGGTTCGGCACCGGACGACAATAAATCGTATGCCTTCGGTGCGTCCTGTAAATCGAAACGATGAGTCATGAGTGGCGTCAGGTCGAGCCGGCGCGCCGCGATCATGTCGAGGACCGCTTCGAAGTTGCGCTGCTCTGTCCAGCGAACGAAGCCTATCGGATAGTCATGCCCACCCTCTTCGTACTGGCTGTCGTACCGGCCGGGACCGTATGAGCACGAAACCTGAAACGAGATTTCGTTGCGATAGAAATCGGCTCGATCGAGCTCGAGACCGGCAACGCCGACCAGAACGACGCGACCGCGCTTGCGGCACATCTTCGCAGCTTGACTCACGGGCTCGTTGCTACGCGTCGCTGCGGCGATGATCACGCCGTCCACGCCAGCGCCGCCGCTGAATGCCATTGCAGCCGCTAGCGGATCTTCGCCTCGGCCGAGCGCGACGATCTCCGCGCCGAATTGCTCGGCGAGCTTCGACTTGCGTTCGTCCGGATCGATGCCTAGGACACGGCAACCGTTCGCTCGCAACAACTGCACAGCCAGCAATCCGATCAAGCCGAGCCCGACTACGACGAATCGCTCGCCCAGCGTAGGCGCTGCGAGGCGTAGACCCTGCAATGCAATCGCACCCAAAACCGTAAACGCAGCTTCGTCATCGGAAACTCCGTCCGGGATGCGTGCGCATAGATTGCGCGGAACGGAAACCGTCTCGGCGTGAGAACCGTTGGACACGACACGATCGCCGATTACGAAACTGCGCACGCCATCTCCAACGCTCGCGACGACGCCTACATTGCAGTAACCCAGTGGCAATGGCTTGTCGAGCTTGCTGCGAACGGCGTCGATCGTCGGGGCCAGCCCATCGGTCCGAACTTTGTCCAGAACCTGCCGAACCTTGTCGGGTTGCTGACGCGCCTTATCGATCCAACCCGCTCGACCGAAATCGATGAGCATCCGTTCAGTCCCAGCTGAAATCAGCGAGCGTGCCGTATGAACAAGCAAATTGCCGCGGCTAACTATTGGCTCGGGTACCTCGGCAAGTACGGTTTCGCCACTGCCGAGCGACTGAAGCACCTGTCTCATTCAAATACGACCTTCGAGTTATAGCTGGGCACCATCGATCATTTCACCGCAGTAATCAACATACACAGACCCGACCCGCGTGCGAACTTGCGCAACAATCCGCGTGGCCAGATACGCCTGGCGAGCGAGAGCACGACGCCTTCATGACGCTGTCCGGCTTCCGATTCCAACAGATCCGCATGGGTGAGCACGGTCGAAATACGAACCTCGCGATAACTCGCAAACATGGCATGCGCCTCGCGGGTCGAATATGCCTTCGTGCCGGGGCTCTCCAGATAGCGATCGTAGACCTGAGCGAGACTCATCCAGGGTCGCAATCGCATCAACCCATATCGTACCCACAACATGTAGCCCACGAGGCTCCACGTGTGATAGATCATTATGCGTGCGACGCCTCCCGGGCGTAGCACTCTGTGTATTTCGCCGACGGCGCGCGGTGTATTCGGACTGTGGTGAATGACACCCCAGGAATATACGATGTCAAAGCTGTCCGGTTCGAACGGTAAATTTTCTGCGTCGCCGGTCGACAGAGTTGACGACAAACCGAACAGGCCCAACCGGCGACGCACGTGCGACACCGCGCGCTCGGTCAGGTCTACGCCAGTCAGTTTCGCACCCGACTCGGCAAAGCGCTGATGATCCGCACCCAGACCCACACCGACTTCCAGTACCTCGCGACCAGTGCTGCTCGGAAAATCCGCGAAGTCGACGATGTAGGGTTCGAGTTCATAACGTCGGCGCGCGTGCGCTTCGTAACCGTCGCGATCCGTGCTGGGAAGAAAAAGGTCCTCACCGCAGGACGCTTTCTCCCAGAACTCCTGCACGGCCTTTTTTTCTGCTTCCACTTCCGGAACCCTCATCATCGATCTACGAACCTACGGCACCAGAGTTCGAAACACATCAGAGCGAAGATCGTGTAGCTCCCGGCGACGGCCCCGGCGCGATCCAGATCCACGAGGCGCCGCACACCGTCCGCGTCGAAGAATCCCCGCTTGCGCAACACCGCCGGATCGAGCGTATCGTCAACCTGCTGACGCAGTTCATTGCGCAACCAGCGGCGTAGCGGCGCGCCAAAGCCGCTCTTCGGACGATAGATGACCTCGCGCGGCAGATACGGCTCCATTGCCTGCTTGAAAATGGCCTTGCCCGTCCTGCCGCGCTGCTTGAGCCGGCTCGGTACGCGCGTTGCAAACTTCACGAGGTCGAGATCGAGTAGCGGCACTCTCACTTCGACGCCGGTCGACATTCCAGCACGATCCGTGTAGTTCAAATTGTGGTCGGCAAGAAAATGACGGGTTTCGAGATACAGCATGCGTTGCAACGGATCGCGTTCGGCGGGAATCTTCTCGAGACTGACCAGTAAGGGTGCCGCCGCGTCTGCGTCGCGCATCCGTGCCGCAAATTCGGCGCTGTAGAGCGAGCGGCGCAATTGCTCCGTACTCCACCAGAAGTAAGACACCAGCCGACGCTCGGAACTTTCCGCGGCATACGCGAACATTTTGGCCAGGCGTCGCTGCAGGACCTTGGACTGATTCGATCCCGAACCGCTCGCAGCGCTTGCGGCCAGCGACTGAATGCGCTGGCGCGCCGCGTGCGGCAACCATGACCACCACCGTTCCAGCGACAAGGCGTAGTGACGTCGATAGCCGCTGAAAATATCGTCTCCTCCCGCTCCGGACAGCAGGACGGGAATCCCCATCGCGCGTGCACGCTCGGCGATGAACAACGCGTTGAGCGGCGCCGGGTCGGCCTGCGGCTCATCCAATAGTGCGACCATTTCCGGAAGCCTGCGGATTGCCGACGGCTCGATGACGACCTCCTGCAGCGTAACGCCGAGATGCCGCGCGACCATCCGCGCATACGGAAGATCCTGCGGATTTCCTTCAAGATCGGTATCGTCGGTGAAAGCGATGGTAAAGCATGTGATCGGTTGATCCGGCTGCGCACGCCGCATCATGGCAACGACCGCGCTCGAGTCGAGACCGCCCGACAAAAACGCTCCCACCGGAACATCCCCTACGAGCTGGCGTTGGACCGCAGTGAATACTCGTTCGCGCAATTCCTCGGCGATGGCGTTAGGCGATCGATCATCCGTCACGCCATCGTACGGCAGCGTGTAGTAGCTCCACTGCTTCTGCACCACGCCGCCGCTCACGATCATCGCGCTGCCAGGTTCGAGCTTGCGCACCGATTTGAGCATGGTACGCGGCGCGGGAGTCCAGAGATACGCCAGCATCTCATGGAGGGCGTACGGATCGACGTCGCGCTCGAGACCCGCATGGCACAGCAAGGCTTTGATCTCTGAGGAAAAGATGAATCCAGCTGCGCACTGCGCGTAGTAAAGCGGCTTCACGCCTAGAGGATCCTTCGCGATGAAGAGCGCACCGCGCTCCACTCCTTCCGGCCTGCCGCTCGCACGATCATCATGGATCGCGAAAGCAAAAATGCCGTTCAGCCGGCGCAGCATATCCGGCCCGTCACGCTCGTAGAGATGCAAGAGTACTTCGGAGTCAGTCGCCGTGCTAAAGCGGTGTCCTGCTGGCTCCAGCTCTGCTCGCAGCTCGCGAAAGTTGTAAATCTCGCCGTTATAGATGAGCGTCAGTCCAGGCACGCCTGCGCAGCCTGAGATCGACATCGGCTGATTTCCTGCCGCCGACAGATCGATGATCGACAGTCGTCGGTGACCCAATCCGGTGAGCGAGCCGCCGCCCGTCGCGAGGATCAGAGTACCTTCGGCATCGGGCCCGCGATGCGCGAGACTGCGCGTCATCGCGCCCAAAAGCTCGCGATCGAAGCTGCCTTGAAATCCAGCAATGCCACACATCGACTTGCAATTACCCCACGGCCGGGACGGACGACATCAATCGAGGCGCTTCCATACGACTCGGTTCACGTAGTCCGTGTAACTGTGGATGATGCGCACGACTTTATCGGCGACGTTAGGCGCGGAGTAGTCAGCAACCGGACGCCTCGCGCTCGCGCCCGACTCGAGTAAGCTCAGGCCCTGCAATACGCGTTCAACACGCAAACCGACCATCATCACTGCAGCTTCTTCCATGCCCTCTGGCCGTTCGTGAGACTCGCGGATATTCAACGCCGGGAAGTCGAGTATCGAAGACTCTTCGGTGATCGTCCCGCTGTCCGACAGTACTGCTTTCGCTTCCAGCTGCAGCTTCACGTAGTCGAAAAATCCGAGCGGCTTCAGTAAACGCACCTGCTCATGAAACTTCGTGCCGGATGCATCGATGCGCTTCTGAGTTCGCGGATGCGTCGAGATAATGACGGGCACCCGATACTGTTCGGCTAGTGCATTCATCGTTGCGACGAAAGCAGCGAAGTTCTGCGGCGAGTCGACATTCTCCTCGCGGTGGAAACTGACGAGGAAAAAGCGCTTGCCCGCAAGGCCGAGCCGGACGAGGACGTCGGAGACATCGATCTGCGGACGATAGTGACTCAACACCTCGAACAATGGGCTCCCCGTCTTGATCACCGTCGCCGGAGCAATGCCCTCGCGCAGAAGGTACTCGCGCGCGATGGAGCTGTAGGTCAAATTGATGTCGGCAGTGTGATCGACAATCCGGCGATTAATCTCCTCAGGAACGCGTTGATCGAAACAGCGATTTCCAGCCTCCATGTGAAAAATCGGTACTTTGCGGCGTTTGGCCGGAATCACGCTAAGACAGCTGTTAGTGTCGCCGAGAACCAGTAACGCTTGAGGCGCCATCCGCGCGAGCAGCGCATCGACCGCGATAATCGTTTTGCCAATCGTTTCGGCACCCGTCGCTCCGGCAGCCTCGAGAAAATAATCGGGCTTGCGGATGCCCAGGTCACGAAAGAAAATTTCATTCAGCTCATAGTCGTAGTTCTGGCCGGTATGAACCAGGACGTGGTCCGTATGCTCGTCGAGCTTTGCGAGCACTCGCGACAACCGGATGATTTCCGGGCGAGTGCCAACTACCGTCATGACCTTGAGCTTTTGCATCACTGCACCGGATGGGAATACGTGTCGGGTCGGCTGCGGTCGAAAATTTCGTTCGCCCATAGCAGCACGATCATCTCCTCCGTGCCGATGTTCGTGATGTCGTGCGACCAGCCCGGAATCGACTCTACGATCTGCGGTTGATCACTGGAGACGCTCAGCTCGTGCCGCTCATTCGTCGCGATTTGACGGAAGCAGAAACGCGCTTTGCCCTTCACGACGAGAAACTTTTCGTTCTTCGAGTGATGGTAATGCACGCCACGCGTGATCCCCGGATGCGCGGTGAAGTACGAAAACTGTCCCGAGTCGATCGTTTTCAGCATCTCGACGAACACGCCGCGCGGATCCACATGCTGCGGAACCGAGTAGGCGAAGGCCTGCGGCGGGAGATAACTCAAATACGTGGCATAGAGCGCGCGCAATAATCCAGTGCCTACCCGGCCGATGACCAAAGATTCGCGACTCGACTTGAAATCATTGAGATGTTTCGCCAATTCGCCGAGCGTCAGTGTGTAGACCGGCTGCAGTTCGACGAACTCGTCCGTACGCTTGCCTTGCATCGTTTCGAGGAAGCTGGCCGCGACGTCGTCGACATATACTAGATTCAACGAACCTTCGGTATCGCGAACCTCAATCGGCAGATCGCGGGCGATGTTGTGGCAGAACGTCGCGACAACGGAATTGTAGTTTGGGCGGCACCACTTGCCGAACACGCCCGGCAACCGATAGATGGAAACTCTCGCACCGTTCTCACGACCGTAGTCCTGCAGGGTCGCTTCCGCTACGAGCTTGCTACGGCCGTAGTCGCTATCGCGCGTCGCTTGAATCGACGAGGCGTAGATGACGGGTACTCGGCGGCCTGTCGCCGTCAGTGCGGCGCAAAGCGTATGTGTGAACTCGACGTTACCGGTCACGAAGTCCGCGGCAGTGTCCGGCCGATTGCTGCCGGCCAGGTGAATCGCAAAGTCGCATGATGCCACAGCGCGCTCAAGGTCTTCGAGACTCGACGCTCTGGTGATTGGTAGAACTTGCGTGTCACGAACCCGCGCCAAGTGAGCGAGAACATTCTTGCCGATGAAGCCGGCGGCGCCGGTCACGAGGACACGCACTTATTCCTCCGGCTCTGCGGAACCACCGCGCACGAAGGCGTTGACGAACTCGAGCTTGCGCAGCAGCGCCTTCATCTCTTCGATCCCGAGCTGCGTCGTGTTGTGCGAGTGATAGTCCTCGGCAACCGTAATTCGAACCTCGCCTTGCTCGACGAACTTGCTGTAGTTCAGATCTCTGAGATCGGGAGGGACTCGGAAGTGCGCACCCAAATCTTCGGCCGCAGCGCGCTCTTCCCGGCTCAGCAATGTTTCGTACACCTTCTCGCCGTGACGCGTACCGATCAATTTGATCTCGTGCTCCGGTTTTTCCATAACTTCGCAGATCGCGCGTGCCAGTGTCGCAATCGTCGCGGCCGGCGCCTTCTGCACGAAGATATCGCCATTGCTGCCATGCACGAACGCGTACAGCACCAGATCTACGGCCTCATCGAGGGTCATCATGAAGCGCGTCATCGTCGGATCCGTGATCGTGATGGCCTCGCCGCGCTTCACCTGATGTACGAACAACGGAATCACAGATCCGCGCGAAGCCATGACGTTGCCGTATCGCACCGCCGAGACGACCGTACGATCCCCCGCGGTGCGCGCGCGCGCGACAAGAACCTTCTCCATCATTGCTTTCGAGATACCCATTGCATTGATCGGATAGACGGCTTTGTCGGTACTGAGACAGACGACTTTGCGCAGACCCGCGGCAATGGCAACCGAGAGTACGTTGTCGGTGCCAATCACGTTCGTCTTCACCGCTTCCATCGGATGAAACTCACAGGACGGCACCTGCTTCAGCGCGGCGGCGTGGAAACAAAAGTCCGCGCCTACGAACGCATGCTCGAGGCTACTGCGATCGCGTACATCGCCGAGATAAAATTTGAGCTTGGGATGGCTATAATGCTTGCGCATGTCATCCTGCTTTTTTTCGTCCCGGCTCAGTATGCGGATCTCGCGGATGTCGGAGCCGAGCAGCCGGCGCAGCACCGCGTTGCCGAACGAGCCGGTTCCTCCCGTGATCGTGATGACGGCATCGCGTAGGAACTGCATCGATGCGCCCGCTGCATTGTCGGATTGGGCAATCACCCGGATGACTCCATGAATTGTAGGAATGAAAGCATCGCGCGGTCCGGATCACATCGGTTCAGAATAAAGTTGCGGCCCGCAGCAGCACGCTCCTTCAACTCTGACTGCGATTGCGACAGCAACGCTTCGAGCGCCCTAACGATCGACGCCGGATCGGGTCCGTCGATGGCCGTCAGGTACTGAAAATATTCTTCGGGGATGCCCGGCAGACGGGTCGTCAGCACCGGAACTCCACCCGCCATGTATTCGATCAGCTTAGAGGGAAACGAATAGCGAGTATACGCGTCGCTGGGATCGCGAATGAGGACTTGCGCGAGCGCCCGCGACTGCAGATCGGCCAGCGTGGCTTGATCCAAAAATCCGCCGTACACGATGCGCGCGTCTTCACGTGCTTGGCTGGCGATGAGCTCTTCGAGCTCACCACGCCCGCACAACAGCAGATCGGCATCAATTTGGGTGCTGCGAAAAGCTTCGATAAGCAACAAGACGCCGTTCGATCGGCTTAACAGACCCGCGTACATGAAATAAGGCCGTGTCCTCACAGCGGTAGGACGCTCCGATCGCACCGGGGGGCGCGATAGACCTTCAATCACGAAGTAACGCAAGTGCGTCCACGCGGGCGTGTCGGTAACCATGTTCTTAGTAACGACCGATACGCCGCTAGAGCGCACCACAAGAGCATCGATCAGTCGCGCATCCAACGTCCTCGCCCATCTCACTAACGGATTCTGTTTTTTCTCGAGCCTCATGTAGCGCGGCAAATCCGGAATAATGACGAAGAACTGCACGCCGAACAGGCGGCTTGCGATCAACGCCGCTACCAACCAGGGGCTGTGCGCCGAATAGACGCAAATCGTCGTACCGCGTCGTCGGCCTTTCAACCTTGCGATCAACGCGCAGGCTGCCAGGACCGCCCGCATCGGCATCTTCAGGAGCGGAATATTGAAGGTCGGCAGTACCCAACGAGCATCGGTCGGCGTGCTCCAGTTCCTGAAAGGTAAAAACCAATGGCGATTCTTCGGGAATGAGCTGACGCCTGCGCTGCCGATGACGTCCACCGTCACGCCTGCGCGCCGCAGACCTTCGACATAGCGCTCCTCGAGCTTGTAAGCCGCAACTTGCGGGAACGGATCCCCCTGCGAGTACTGCCGGAAGTATTCGGGCTCGACGAGAAAACCGAGCATGATTACGCGGCGCAGGCTTTGCGCATCTGCCGTGGAAGTCGGCATCGAAGATTGCATCGCCGGGTTTTTCAAGCTTTCGACCGTGTTCTACCCAAGCTGAAATACCAGGTTGAGATCATCCAGAAAGGTAGCCGGTTGGCACACTCAAGACTCACGCCGGCGAGGCGCGGAAAAAACATGCCGAGTGGGTACGTAACGCCGCCGCCGAACAGTGCGCCCTTGCCACGACGTTCGATCGTAAAGCCGGCGCGCTCGATGAGCCTCGAGATCGTCGACATGCGGAAATACTGGATGTGGCCCGAATCCTCGTTGTAGGGAACGGAATGTCGCCGCCGCAGCCGGTTGATACTTACGCGCAGCGCATACAGAACTCGATCCAGTCGCGTCACTTCAACGACCTTCCGCTCGATTTCGCCCGGACCGAAGCCGTTCGGAATGCAGATCAGCACCATCCCGCCTTCGCCGATCAGGGAGCGCGCAAGCTCGAGTAGTTGCAGCGGATCGCTCACGTGCTCAAGAATGTCCGACAGCACGACTACATCGAAGGTCCTCTCGCTCTGGAACTCGGCGGCATCGCGGCAGATGAATCGTGCATTCGCAAATGAATTGTTCTCGTTAGCCCAATCGATGGACGGCTCGTGCAGATCGACACCGGTAATGTCGTAGCCTCTTTCTGCCAGCGGCAAGCTGACGTTGCGTCCGTTCGAGCAGCCGATCTCTAGGATGCTGATATCGGCTCTGTCGCGCCCGCAGTCCCGGGTAAATCGGTCGAGTTCATCCAGAAAAAAATCCAGCTTCTTACGATGGCCGTGCAGCTCCACTGGAATGCGGCCGTACCACACATGCTCGTTCATCACGCAGCGACTCCGGAAAGACGGGCCAAGCTAGCGGCGAACCGTCCAGCGTTTTTATCCTGATCATGCTCGAGGCAGCCGGCCTCCCAGGCGGCTCGCCCCAACTGCTCGCGGTAGATCGGGTCATCCATCAAGCGTTCGATTGCCCTGATCAAAGCATCCTCATCTGGCTCGGTAACGACAGCGGCCCATCCGCCGCGAATGCAGTAGTTTACCGGCTCAATGGCCGCCGGGCCCAGCACAAGAATCGGGCGCCCCGACAGCATGTAGACGGCGCTCTTGGTCGCAAAGCTGTAGCGATAGTATTGAACAGTCGCTGCATCGAAGGCATACGACATCAGCAATACGTCGACGTCCCCGAATTCGTGGCGCAGGTCCGCAGCATGCGGATGGGGACGGAACTCGACCGATCCAAGCGTGGACAGTATAGGTTCGGCGAAACGCCGGTTGGATTCGGTCAGGAAGAGCGTCAACCGCACCTGCCGGCCGCGATGGCGCATTCGGTGGAGCGCCTGCGCCACCATTCTCAGCCCCTCCAGTTGGCTGCGATCCAGCGTTCCGGCGAACCCAATGCGAAAGACGCCGTCATTTGCGCCGTTGCGCATATTCGGCCAGGGCCACGCGGCGACGTCGGCAGTGCCGCGAAACACTTCGTAGGGACACGGCCAATGCTTGGCATACGCGGCGCCCATTTGGTCGCTAATCACATACATGGCGGCGGCGCCGGCCATGAGTTCATTCAAGCGCTGGCGGAATTCCGGCAACAGTGCTTGCTCAAGATTGTTGCGCGGCGGCATCTCGAAGTGATTGTCCATGAAGTGAATGACGTACGGCACGCCGAACTTGCGCGACAGGGCTGTAACTGTGCCGGCCCACAAGGAATCCGCCGCCCATGCATAAATGATATCCGGCGCAAAAGTGCGAACGCGTTCGACAAGCTCGCGCGGCAACTCGAACCGCGACGATCCTGCCACGAGTGATGATAAGTCCCGCAGATTAGATCCCACAGGTCGACGGATCGTCGCCCGGAGCCACGCGCCCAGCTGGCGGGCCAACGTGCCGAACTCCACACGCAGCCACGCGCCGACCAGCCGATGTTCTTCGTAACGACTGGCTTGTCCGTACTCCTGATCGCGGTGAAAAAAAAGCAGGTGGTCCGAGGCGACATGCCGGAACAGCGTCCCGAGCAGAATGCCACCGCCGGTAAAGGGTTGGACCCTGTTCTGCGCGAAAATCAGCACGCGGAGATGAGACGCTTTGGATTCCATCGCTACGACAAGGCGCGGCCGCGAATACTTGCGCGTAACCTGCGCGTGAACGGCTCGGAAAGCTGCATGGCAACGTACGCGAACAGTGTCGCAGCGACGAGGCTACCGACGAACAGCGCGGGGCTGCGCGCATTGCTCGGCACTAGGCTCAAGAATACGATGCCGACGAGATAGTGATTCAAATACAGAGGATACGTCAGGTCGCCGAGAAATTGATCCATGCGGATCCAACGACGCGCGAGCGACACGCGACTCAGAAAATACAACACTGCGATGAGCACGTCGAGAATGAGTAACGCCCATTCCGCCTCGGCACGAGGATTGCGACCGATGTACTCGTATGCGTGCCAATTGATGAATACGAGCGACGCGAGGATTGCCACGAGCGCCCAAGTGCGCTGCGCGCCGACGGTCGTTGCATGGTGATACAGCGACACGCCCAGTACGAAATACGGCGCCCATTGCAGCGGGTAGCCGTTGCTGCTGAGCGCGTAAATTAGAAACGCCGCCGTACCGAGTAGCGCGGCAGCCGACCAGCGAAACGCCGCTCTGTTGGCAGGTCGCATGTATCGTAACGCGATCAGTGCGACCAACGCCATCCCGTAGTAGAACAGGAGTTCGATCGCGACAGCCCATGCATAGCGAACGAACGGATACGTCATGTCGAACCCCAATCGTCCGAGACCGACGGGTAAAGCGAGGCTAAGTGTGTTGCCGATGATGTTCGTCGCGCTGAACATCACATCGGGATTCGGCACGTCGTCGAAGAACTCGAGAGTACCGTAACGAGCGATTGCCGCATGAACAACGATCGCAAGGATGAGCGCAACCAGAAAAGGAGGAAAAATGCGCAACAGTCTGTTGACGAGAAAAGCGCCGGGCCGGTCCGAATAAAACAGCGCAATCGCTTCGGCGATCACGTAGCCGGAGAGGATGAAGAAGCTCATTACTGCCATGTTGCCGAGGCCTATCGGGCTCAGAAAGGCACCGGCACCCGAGAGTAGATGCAGATGCGAAACCGCCACCAGCAACGCCAGCAGGAAGCGGTATGCGCCGAAAGGGCGATAGCGATACGGCTCGGCGACGGTCATCCGCGCAAACTCGTATCGCATCGTCGATGTTGATCCGCAGTGATCAGTGCAAGCGCGAAAAACAACGCGCCCGAAGGATAAAAGGCAGCGGGCGGCACAAGCAGCAGATGTGTCAGCATGATCAGCAGTGACCCCGCCGCCAATACGATAGGCAGGCCCGAGATGGCGCGCTTAATGAACCAATATAGAAACGCTAGCAATGGGACAACCAGAAAGTAGCCGTACTTGACGTATACACCCAATACAAGATTGTGGCTTGTCTGAAAGTCGTCGCCGGCGAGCGGCATGAAGCGAACGAACAGTTGCGGACCGAGGCTCAGGAATTCGAGTTTGTCCGCCCAGTTCTCACCCTCTCCCAACGCTTGATCGGCGACGAGCAGCAATTGGATATCGGGAATGAACATCAGCGAGAACGGCACGATAACGCCGACGCCGATCACCAGTGCAAAAAAGAGCAATCCAGTTTCATGACGTCGGCCCCACGCCAATCGTCGCGTACATCCGAGCATCGCAAGCGATAGGAACCATCCGCCCAGCGTCAGCACGACCGATGACGAGGACACGAACATCAAGTGGGCTAACATCAACGGCAGCATGCAGTAGATCGCGAAGCGTTCCTGTTGCCGACGCGATTGCGAACATACGAGCAGCGCCGAGGCCACGGCAAGCAAAACGAAATAACCCCAGTGCAAAGGCTCGAGTGCCCATCCTTGCAGTCGGCCGAAGAACATACCCACGTCCGGCAAGCTTTCCGTGCGCCCGAAAATACCGAAGCTGAACGCGTCAAGATCCGACAGATCCTCTCCGGTCTCGATCAATCGCGGGATGAATGTCGGCTCGAGATCTATCCATCCTGCCCAGTACATCAGCGTCACGCTGTTCAAAGCGACCAGGCATGCGCACACCCAGAACCAGACTCGCGATATCCCGATCGACAGGCGCGAGTCGGCGAGGACAGGTACGAGCGCAAGCGCGAAGACAATGGACTCCAGATAGAACAGCGGCCGCAAACCGCCGAATGCGACGGCGAAGGCGCCGTACGTCAGATAGAGCAGCCCCAAATAGACTGTGATCCGTTGATGGAACGCCGGCGTGCGCGTGATATAGACCGCGCCGAGCAGCGCCAGTGTTGCCGTCGACAGGATGAACACTGCTTGAAAGAGGCGCGCCATCACGCCAGGCAAGTAGTCGAACAAACCGAGCCCGGCCTGCTGCAACGCGAACGCAACGGCGATGGCCGTTAAGAGCGCGAGCAGATAGCGCTGCCCACCTGCCGCCGTGATAAATACATGGTGGCCTCGATTTGCCATTGAATTCGGTGTCGACAAGACCGTCATGCTGTCACTTGTCGAGCATGGCGGCGATTCGACAGATCGCGGTACAAAAGCTCCAGCCGGTCGAGTTCACGACTTGCCGAAAATTCGCGCTCGAACAAAGCACGAGCGGCTCGCTCCATCGCCTGGCGAGACTCATCATGCGTCAGTACCGCCTGCAATCCCGCTCCAAGCGCCGCAGCGTCACCCGTCGGAACCAGCATTCCGGTCTGACCGTCGACGACGCCATCTGCCATCCCGCCGCAGCGGCTCGCCACGACGGCGCGACCGCACGCCAGCGCTTCGACCAGCGTGTTGGGGAGATTTTCAAGCACCGACGGGATTGCAATCACATCGGCTGCCGCGTAGCAGCGCGCAATAGTTGCTGCGTCGCTCTGAAATCCAAGCATGTGGACAGGTAGTGGAACCTGACCCATCCAGCTACTACCGCCCTCGCCCATTAGCGCGAGAATCCAGCCCGGCTGAGGCCCAAGTTCTTGCAGCGCTTGCCTCAGAACATCTCCGCCCTTGCGAGGATTGTCGTCCAACATATGCGCGGCAAACAAGATCACCTTGGCATCGGCGGGCAGCCCGAGCGCCTGCCGCGCTTCGGCTCGCGAACATTTGACGTACGCGGTGTCGTCGAGCCCGTTTGGAATTCGATGAATAGCAGCGTCGCGGAACAAGGGACTGCTACGCGCTTGCTGTGCGATCCAAGAGGACGGTGCGACGATCGTTAACGATAATCCGGCATACAGGCGTCGCTTGAGTTCGAAGAGCTGTGCCGTGCGATCACGTCCAAGTGCTGGATACGTTGCGAGATCAGGACATTGTCCGCAACCTGTTTGCCATCGTTGACACTCGCCTGGATATGCGCAGTGTCCGGTGAATGGCCACAGATCCGAAAGCCGCCACACGACGGGCGCATGCTGCGCGAACCGCGGCAGCAGATCCTGCGCAAAGTATCCGCCGTGCGTATTGAAGAGTTGGATCACGTCGGCTTCTCGCACCCACGGGTGAGATGCGGTTGCGAACGACGACGGCACGAACTCATATTGAAAGCCGAAGCGGGCGCCAATTTTGTCGGCGCAGCGATCTGCAAACTGAATCAGTTTATTGCTTGCGACGGTGCTCACGTCCGGATCGGTCGAGTAGCGAAAGCCGACTAGCATCCGCGAGCGATGCCCTCGCGCGCGCAACCCGGCATGAATTCGATATGCGGAACGAGCCGATCCACCCAGAACGTCGGTAGCGGAAAAGTGCAGTACCGATAGCTTCGCGGCGCTCACGACGCAGCCCTGACTTCGGCGCGCAGCTCGTCGAGCGAACGTCGCGAGATGAAGACGTCCCACCACAATTGAAACATCAACATGTTCCACAGGCGCTGAGTATTGTCGGCTGCCTGCGCGAAATGAGGTATAGCGAAACGTTCCAGAAAATCCGGCTGCACCAGGCCCTGCTCCGCTAGTCGCCGCGGATCGAGAAGCCTCCGCACGAGCGGCTGCAGACGACCTCGCAACCACAACTTGAGCGGAATCACAAAACCGCGCTTCGGTGCGTTCATCAGATCCTGAGGCAACAACTTCGCGGCCACATCGCGCAACAGGTGCTTGTACAAGCGCGGATTGAGGCGCTGCGCGGCGGCGATCGAAAATACTTCAGCGGCGAGTTCGTTATCAAGGAACGGCGTGCGCGCTTCGATAGAATAAGCCATCGAGAAACGATCGGTCATCAACAGGAATTCATCCGGGAGCTGCGTCGCGAGATCGGTTGCCGCGACTCGATCACGCAACGCGCGATCCGGGCCGCCGGCGCCAAAACGCATCCACAGCGTGCTTTCGGTATCGCTTGATGCATCGAACTTTGCAGTGAGCGCCGCGCGTTTCTGCGCGTCGCTGGCATAGTAGTAACGGCGGAAAAACTCCCGGTCGAATCGCTCGCGATCCACCGAATGGCGCGCGAGAGCCGGAAGAAATCCCGCGATTCGCCCCTCGAGCCCGGCGTACTTGTTGTAATTACCGAACAGCTCGTCTCCGCCCGTTCCGGTCATTGCAACCTTCACATGCCCGCTCATCGCCTTGAAAACCGACCACGACGGTAGCCCGCCTCCGTACGGTTCATCTAGCGACCACACCATGTCGGCTAGATCGTCCAACAACGACTCCGGCTCGAGCACGATCTCCTCATGCTCGGTTCGATACTGAGTCGCAATCAGGCGCGCAAGCTTCATTTCGTCCCATGCTTGCTCTCCCGGTCCGGTGAATCCGACCGTGAACGTCTTGAGTTGATGGCCGCGCTTCGCCAGCAGACTCACTACAGTTGAGGAATCGAGGCCGCCCGACAACAGACAACCGATCGGCACGTCTGCAATTGCCCAGCGGTCCACAGCCGCAGCGAGCACGTTCGACAAGCGCTCGGTCAACTCGCGCTTGTCGACTTTGCCAGCGCCGAATGTCGGCTGCCACCACTGTTCGGTCACGACCCCACGCGTCGCAACGTTCAATTCGAGCAACGCACCTGGTTCGAGTCGCCGCACGCCATCGATAGCGGACGCGGCGCCCGGAACATAGTGCAGGCTGAAATAATGAAATACGCTCTGCAGATCGGGCTTGCGCTCGATCCACGGCAGCTCGAGCAGGGACTTGAGCTCGGACGCGAACGCGAATCGGCCCGCCAATGTCGAGTAATACAGCGGCTTGATGCCGAAACGATCTCGCGCGCACAACAGCACTTGCTCCTGCCTGTCGAACAGCGCAAACGCAAACATACCGTTGAGCTTCGGTAACGCGCGTCGCCCTTCTCGTATCAATAGTTCTAGCAGGACTTCCGTGTCGGAGTGATCTGTGCGAAATCGAACGCCTTCTTTTTCGAGCGACGCACGCAGGTCGTTTGCGTTGAAAATCTCGCCGTTGTAAACGATCGTGTAGCGACCATCCCGGCTCTGCATCGGCTGATGCCCACCTGCGTGGTCGATGATCGCGAGCCTCTGCATCGCAAGGCTGGTCTCACGCTCTCGAAATACGCCGGCGTCATCGGGTCCGCGATGCACCATGGACCCTAGCATCCGCTGAATCAGCGGTGCGTCCTGCGGGCCGACAATGCCCACAATCCCGCACATTAGTGGCTCCTGCGCAGCAGAAAATATTCCGCCAGCTGCAAATCCTCGATCGTGTCGATGTCGATGGAATCGAGGGCGTTCATCGGATAACCGACGACTCGGCCACCGTAGAAATGTCCAGCGTCGAGTTGAGCGGGCGTTACGAGCAGCACTGCCGGACCGTTGCGGGCAAAGAGCGGCGTTAAGTCCTGTCTACGCGTGACCGTAATTCGATCGCCTTCGAATGCATGCAACTCGCCGCTATGTTCTCGCATGATCGACAATGGATGAAACCGGTGCGGAACCTCGACCACGCTCACAACCGTATCGGCCGCACGTTCTCGGAACAAAAGGATCGACTCATCGACGTGACGGTTGGTTCGCAACGGCGACGTTGGCTGCAACAACATCATAGCTTCCGGTTCGCTTGCTTCGCTGCGCAGCCACTCGAGCGCGTGCCGCATCACGGCTATCGATGTCGTGTCGTCCGCCGACAACGTCGCGGGACGCATAAACGGCACTTCGACGCCGCATGCTCTGCCGACGTCTGCGATCGCAGCGTCGTCGGTCGACAGAATCACGCGATCGAGTCGACTACGAAGGGCTGCTTCGCATGAATACTGTAGCAGCGGCTTACCGGCGCAACGAATGATGTTCTTGCCGGGAATACCTTTCGAACCGCCGCGCGCGGTGATCAGTCCGACGATCGACATCAGTACGTTATCCGTTTCTGCACCGTGACTTGGCACTTCGCAAGGGCGTCCGCGATCCGCTGTCCTGCTTTACCGTCGCCGTAGATCGGCTCCATTTGATACGGACCGTGATCCAACTGCTTGCGAACAGCTGCCGCGATCTGCGCGGTGCCGTGCTCGACATCGATTACGTTGCTGCCGCGCTCCCGCATCACTTGCCGGCTGCCGATGTTGACGGCGGGCGTGCCGATGAATGCACCCTCGCGGATCCCGCTGCTCGAGTTGCCGATCAGACAGCTCGTGCGCTTCATCAAGCTAATGTAGGTGTCGACCGGCAAGTTCTTGAAGAAATGCATACCGCTGTCATCGTGATGCTCGCGCCATTTGCGAATGCCGCGTGCAACATCGTCGGAACCCGCGTCAGCATTCGGCCACAGCACGATGACGGGCAAACCCACGTCGCTGACGGCCTGCAGCGTGTTCGTCATCTGCACTTCGCCGCTACCGTATTCGGTTGTCACCGGATGTTGAGAGACGAGCAGAAACGGTTTCCGCAAATCGAAGCTTTGGCCGACGCCGACGTCGAACACCTTTGGATCGACTTCTTGACGGTCGTTCGCAAGAATTTCCGCGACCAAGTCGATGCGCGGGCAGCCGACAAGATAAACATCCTCTGCGCGTTCGCCGAGCCTGATGATGCGTTCACGCGCGTCTTTGCTCGCGGGAAAATGGATGTGAGCGAACTTCGTCACCGCGTGGCGAATGCTCTCGTCGATTGTGCCGCTTACCTCGCCGCCCATCGTGTGGGCGATCGGAATGTTCATATATGCGGCGGCTAGTGTCGTAGCCATCGTCTCGAAGCGGTCGCCAACGGTAAGCACAACGTCGGGCGCCAGTTGTTCGAAAATCGTCGGCAACTCGAGCAGCCCGAGCCCAGTGGATTTTGCCATCGTGGCGGGCGTCTCCCCCTCGATGAGCATATGCACTCGAGCGGCGGGCTTGAAGCCGTCGCGCTCGATGATATTCACGACCGTGCCATATCTATCGACGAGTGCGGACGCGCCGACGACGAGCTGCAGCTCGAGCTCCGAATGCCCTTGAATCGCGCGCATTGCCGACTTGATACTGCCGTAATTCGCGCGCGAACCGACGAACACGCATATCTTTCTTTTGCTCAAAGCAGATCGTCCTCTGAAAGTTTGTAATTGACCGGCACGTCGCGACGCAGCTTGCGGCCGAGCAGCTTCGCGTAGCGGGCCGCTGGAATTCCGTCGCCTGGCTTTTTGAATGCGAGCGCCGCACGGCTCAGCACTGCTCCGGCAACCAATGCTTGCGAGGTCACGACGCTCTTCTCGAAGATTCGCTTCATCTCTCGATACGGCTCGACGTCGGCCTTGTCGACAGGATGGCCAATCATGGTCCAAGTGTCGCGCAAGTCGCGACACAGGGCGGTAAATTCCACCGGCTCCATCGAGTTCTTTGCGTCGCTGCCGTACATGAGTTTCGAGAAGGTGAAGTGCTTCTCGATGACAGTCGCCCCGAGCGCCGCGGCTGCGATCGCTGCCGCCGGCCCCAGCGTGTGATCAGAATAGCCGACGGCGACACCGTAGCGCGCACGCATCTCCGCGATCACGTTCAGACCGACACGTTCGGGCGTACACGGATACATCGACGTACACTGCATGACGGCCAGCTCTACTCGTCCTTTGAGTACGGCAACCGCCGCATCCAATTCCTCCCAGTTGCTCATGCCCGAAGACAACAGCACCGGTTTGCCCACGGCGGCCAGCCGCTCTAGCAACGGGATGTTAGATACTTCACCCGACGGCACTTTGTAGTTAGTGACGCCGACTTCCTCCAGCAGATCGACCGCCTCCTCCGAAAACGGCGACGACAAGAATTGCACACCGCAGCTGCGCGCGTGCGCCGCGAGGCTCTTCCAGCGCTCCAGCGAAAAACCTGTACGCTGGAAATATTCGAAGCGCGGTTCGGCCTTGAAATAGGACGGCTGCGGCGCATCCCGCAGTGTCTCGGCATCGGCAAGGTGTGTCTGAAACTTTACCGTATCGGCCCCTGCTTGCGCGGCGGCATCGATCAGCTTGCACGCATTTCCGAACGAGCCATCGTGCACGGAACCGACTTCTGCGATGATCGAACCCACTTCACTGACCTCCTGCGAGACGCTGCACCGTGGCCTGCGAAGCCAGGAAGGCGCCAAACGAAATTTTGCCGCTCGGCTCGAAGACGCGATTGATCTGCAACGTCTCGAGACCGGCGCGATGCGCGAGGCGCATCAACCCTTCTGCTGTGTACAGATGATGATGCAACGCGCCAAGCACATTGTCGGACGCCGGGCGACAGTGCGCCGTCAGGACGTCAGGAACTTCGACGTACAGCACGCCGGCTTGCGGCGACAGAGCGTGAGCGATTGTGCCGAGGAGACCGATGGGGTCTGGAATGTGCTCCAGCACTTTGTTGAGCGTACAGAGGCTGAAGTCGCTCAGCCCAAGCTGCGGCGTAAACAAACCCTCGACGACTCGAAAGCGTCGTAGGCTGCGCAGATGCTCGGCCGCTTTCGGATCCGGCTCGACGCCAACGGCATCGATTTGCAAACCTCGTGTCGCGCACTGTTCCAAGAACTTCGCGAGGAACACGCCAGTGCCGGCGCCGATATCGAGCACGCGCACTGGCCCGCCGTTGCGGCTCGCAAAGCCCCACTCCTCAAGAAACCACAACACGCGATCGACGCGATGAGCGTTGTCGGATTCTGAACGCGGCATCGACATCACACGTTCGAACTTCGCTGCAATGGAACTGCCGGAGAAATCGACTTCGTAATAACCGGAGGCGATGTCAGCGAGCCGCCGGCGCCCACCGTCCGAATAGACATCGGTCGCCGAACCACAGTCTTCACACGCAATCCACGCGCGTCGGTAGCCGTCGGCGGCGATCCCGACATGACGCTCGAAACGATCCGGTTCCGCGATCTTGAGAATCACCGGCCCCAATGTGCCGGTGCAGATGGCGCACGCGTCAGTCATTGCTATGCTCCTGAGAACTCGCTAGCGTCGAAGAAATCTTTCGTCTCCCGCGCAGTGAGAAAATCAATGATCTTGGTCCACTGCAACACCGCGATTGCGTCATGCAAGGTCGCAGCGGCGGTCGAGCATTGCAAATCGCGCTCCAGCATGTTGGCGCCTTCGGTTTCGATAAATACTTGATCGTACCGCGCTGGCCGCCCACGAAATACCGCGAAAGCGTGTAGCACGGCCAACCGAACGCGGCTCTCCTGCAAGCGGGGAATGCCATCGACGGTACGGAGCCGTTCGAGATACTCGTCCGCAGTGGCCGAGTCTTCGGTGAATCCGCGATGGCTGTATCGCCCGGTTCCGGCTGTCAGCACTGGAATGCCGAAACACGGCAACTCCATGCCGATGGTACCGCGCACCGTGACGCCCCAATCGGTAATACCGAAATAGGACAACGGACTCACCTCGTCGTCGGGATACACGACTTTCAGGAAGTCGGGAATCGAGCCGAACGCGGCCTTGATAGCCAGGATTTCACCGAACTCTCCGGTGTACCCGAGCATCCGATTCCTGCCCCGATTCGCCGGATGCACCTTCAGAATCCAGTTGACGCGAGGGTTTGCAGCCGCAGCGCGCACCGTGTTGACGAGCCATTCCTCGTAGCCACCCTGAAACAGATCCTCACCGTAAAAAAGATTGGCGTCATTCAGGATGTGCGAGTAGATAATCGCCGTCGGCTTGGCAGTATCGAGTTGGAGTCGCCGCATCAACTCGGTACGATCGGACTGCCTTTGGTTCTCGGTCAGTCGCTTGTAGCGAAACCACGCGCCTTCCTTGTAACCTCGATCCACTAAGTGCTGCAGATTCTCGCGATAGCTCTCGCGCCATTCCAGCTCGCGAAGTCGCGACCAGGTTGCGTTACTGATCGAAAACGGATGGTCACGCTCGTTGTCGGTGGCATATCGCTTTAGCATCGTCGAGTTGGGCTCCTGACAACTCACCCATTGGACAAAGTCGACGCCAGCGCGTGTAGCCGCATAGAACAGCTCGCAACTGCTCACCAAGCCTTTTTCGTTGGCGAGTATGAGATCCGGCTTGACCGTCGCGACGACACGGCGAGCCGCTTCTACCAGCAGCATCGATCTACGCAGTATCCGCCGAAGACGCCAGCGCGTGTCGGCATCGAAGCTCACGCGGCCTTGCGGGTTCGACAGCGACAGTGTAGCAAGCGTATGCAAGCCGACGGGGATCTCGCGATACCGCCAGCCACGAACGGTTGCAAAAGTTAGGTTTGGATAAGCGGTGAACCACGCGTCGATTTGGTCATCGATTGTCGCAAGATCGGCGAACTCGATGAAATCCTCGTACGAATGGACGCGCAAGCCGTGAACGTCACGATGATAAGCACGCGCGAGGCGCAACGTTGCAAGCGGCGCGAGCGCCTCGACCCGCCATCCGCGCTCGCGTAGGCCTGCCGCTAACGCGCCTTCGATTTTGGCGTTGAACTTGATCGGCATGAAGGATGCGAGCAACGCGACTTTTTGACCGGGTTCGATGTCGGGCGAGTGTCCCTGCGAGGCGAATCGCGCGTAGGCAGGCGGAGCAGCTTCATGTCGCCCTGTAATGAAAGCGTGGCCGACTCGCGGCGAGATGCGTGTTGCGACGTAGAGACGCCGCAGACTTGGGGGCAGGATGCGCATAGCTATCGTCGCAACAGATGGCGACTGCCCCAAATATCGCGCAGTTCACGACGGGCCATGAAAATGAGGACGATCGTGAGAACGGCACAGACCACGGCTCGGTCGGTCCACGCTGAGGTCATATGAGTTCCGTCATAGACAATCTGGATGAGCAAAGCAATCAATCCCAGCACCGCGAGCCGATCCTGTCCCGGCGACGGCGCGAGGCGCTTGGCTAGGACAAATATCTGCACACGCAGCGTCAGACTCTGCAGCAGTCCGGCGACGATCGCGCCCCAGACGCCGAGCAACGGGACGAGGAAGAACGCCGCAATCACGGCTGCGACGAGAGATAGCACTGTCATGCGAGCCAGCGCGAGGCCTTTGCCATGTGCATAGAGGATTGCCGTCTGTGGCTTGCCGAGATTCTGCGCCAACAGAATTGCGACCGCGCCTGCTGCGTACGGCGCTGCGTCGGTGAATTTTCCGTGTGTGAGCAAGCCGATGAACTCCCGACCGATCGTCGCCAGCGTCAAGCCAAATAAAGTCATGAACAAATACAGCAGCGCCCAAATTTTTCGCGTGCGATCGAACGTCGCACTGCCCTGTCGCGCCTCCTCCAGCGTGTCGCCCCAAACGCTGCGCGCGCCCGCCTTGACCGCCACGCTCATCAACGCGCGATACTGCAACGCGTGCACGTACAAGCCCAAGTGAGACAGACTCGTCCATCCCGATAGCAACGCTCGTTCGATGACTTGATAGCCGGACTCTGCCGTATTCGACACCGAAAACATACCGATACCGGACCAAACTTCTCGCAGACGCTGGCGCGGCAAGTGCACGATGATGTACGGACGCAAGGCAATGACCGCGGCAACCAGCGCCGCGAGCGACGCTGCAAAAGTCGCAACATACAAAGCCGATCGATCCGCGTCGAATCCGAACAGCGAAATCGCCAACGCGCCCGCGTTCGTGAACGATTGCAGCAGCATTCCTGCAGCGAACATCCGTGCACGACGGGTCAACGTAAGCACTTCCGTCGCTGTTAGCCACCAGCTTGTTCCGACCATCGCACCGATACTGAGCGCGAGTTCGACTCCGGTGACGTCGGCGACGGCGTCCCAGCGGCGCGCAGCAAGCCACCACAGCGCGGCGAGAGCTGCACCGGCAGCGACGAGCATCGCCGTCGACGCCACCAGCTGGGCCGTTACGACGCTTGACTCTTCCGCCCTGTCGTCGCGACCGAACACCGCAGCGAAGCGATATCCCGATCCCAACATCGCAACGGATGTACCCAACGCGGTGAGTGCGACCATCAGACCGAACGCGCCATAGTCCGCTGCATCCAAGCGCAACGTCGCGATCGGCAACATCACGAACGATAGGACACCCTGCGCCAGTCCCGGCACCAAGAACCACGCGAAGCGAGTCAGTGTGGCCAATCCGCATCGTGCCGACTTTCGTCAGTCCGCCCCGAGAAAAATGAACGTCTTCGCTTCGTTCGTCGACACGAACTCGGCAAAGCGTAACTGCGGATAGCGCTCGCGGAATTCATTCCACGCGAGCTGCTCGCCCTTCTTCGGATCGCCGTGGAAACAGAACCAATCGTCGAACGCAATCACGGTGCCCACTTGCAGGAAGTCCTTGATCCACTCGAGCACCGGCACCGTCGAAACATACAGATCGCAATCGATATAGATGACGGCAGCCTTGGTCGGCAACATGCGTTGCTTCAATGCGGGGGTCAGCGATGTATCGTAGAAGCCGCGGACAGTGGTCAGCCTATTCGCGGGAATGCCGTGGCCAATGGCGCGACGGATGAACTCTTGCTCCGCGAAGGCGAGCTTGCCCTTCTCCCAAATCGGTTGTTTGTCGATCTCCGCAATCTCCGGAAGACCTTCGAATGAGTCGAACCCCACATAATGGAAGTCGAACAAGTGTCTAAATGTGCTCCACGCCATACGAACCGTGTTCGCCTCGTTGCAGCCAAACTCGAAGTAATAACCCGGCACAGGACGATTGATGTGAAGAAAGCGTGCCATGCTCAAGAAAAGGTACTGCCGCTGGTCCTGCCCAAAGCGCCAGTAACTTGAACGTATCCAGCGTGCTTGACGTCCCGCGTTGCCGATCGGATTCGCCCTTGAGCTCCAAGCGGTCGCGAGCGGCTTCACGAGCCATCGGGGTAGTACGTTCACGAGTCTGCCGGTCATTTTGTTCATCGAACACGCTCGCCCTGAATAGTCACTGTCATTTATTCGTCTCTATCATGCCGTAGTGCTTACCCATCGCCGCATCGATCTGCGCGAGTAGCGCACCGGTCGCGCGCGTGGGCTCGAAAGTGTCGGCGTAACACCGGCGCGCGGCGCCTGCAAGTTCGCTTGCGAATTGCGGTTCGGCCACGAGACGCTGCATTGCGGCAGCGAACTCCGTTGCGCTGTTCGCGAGCAGACAGTTCTCACCCGACACTAGCGCGGGGTTGCCAAGCGCAGTATGACGGTGGGCTACGAACGGCCAGCCATGCGCCATCGCAGTAACGATGCGACTGCGATTACCCACCGGCACGTCGATCGGTGCCAACATCGCGTGACAGTGCCTCGCCAAATCGTCCAATCGATCGACGAATCCCTTGAACTCGAATTCAGGCCGGTCTTTCAATGCGATTGCAACCCATTCGGGCAAGTCACGCATCCCGCAGATGAATATCTTGAACCGCCCGCCTCCCCAAAGCTTGAGCAGCTTGGGATAGACATCGTCGAGCAGGAATCGAAATGCGGAACGCGACCCGAGTGCACTCAACGTTCCGAAAAAAAGAAAACTTGGCAACGCAGCCGACGGCTGCGTCTGCTGCGTTGCTGCCGTCGCTTCGGGCCACGGATACGGCAAATACTCCGATCGAACACCTAGCGCCGCGAGTTTGGCCACAGACGAATGCGAAGACGCAATGACCACACTCGCGTCCGCAAGTGCATGGCGATACAACTTGCGCCATTTCGAACAGCGCAGCGAGGTGAGTGGCAGTTTCAGATAAGCCAGCGGGCGTTCCTTCGCATCGTAGAGGTTGTGATACCAAATCGTGTCGAACGTGAGATCCCCGAGCCACACGACCTTCGCCCCGGGAACTGCTACATCGCGCAACAACGCTGCGCTCGCGAGATCGATTAGGAACGCTGCGTCCGCCCGGAATTCCCGAATACGCGCGGCAACTGCCGGCGACAACTGCGCAACGCGAAGTCGCATGCCGCGCTGCTCGACGGCGATCGGCGTATAGATCTTGCATTTCGCAACCTCGAAGGCGCCAAAGCTTGACAGATCGGCTTCATATTGATGCAGAGCGACGTCGTCCTTGTCGCTCTCGACTATCACGACGTGCAGAACACGCCATCCAGAAGCCACGAGCGCCCGGACGTACTGATAGAAGAGAACTACGCTTGCGCCTCGCGTTGGATGAGGAACGCCCGTACTGCAAACCACGATTCGCCGAGGCCGGGCGCCATCGTAACCCGCACGGCTCGCACCCGCCGTCATCGCGTCGCGTGACTCGTGCGCGAACTCAGACATTACAGAACCTACCAGCGCGCTCGGACTCGCGCATCGCGGCGACAACGAGGTGCGCATTCAGGGCATCGTCGCCGAGCGGCAGGTCGGAGGCCGCGTCCTTATTTACGGCGGCAACGAATGCTTGCGCAAGGCGGTGCAGCGGTTCCGCTCGCGAATCGAGCCCCTGTGCTACGGACCCGGCCACGGCGATCGTCTCGCGCTGCCCGTCGCTGAACTCGACAATTGCAGGCGCAACGAACGGCGGGCGATGAACTAGCACGAGCACGCCCTTTTCGCCGTGCATTTCAATCCGCATTCCCTCCCCGCCACGCTGGCAATTCGTCACGCGGACGCTCGCCATGGCGCCCTGCTCGAGCTGCAACATCGCATCGATTGAATCCTCGGCCGTTACCTCCCGATAGGCCTGCGCTGCTGGACGTTGCGCCACCACTATCGCGGTGCGCGCGACGACCTGCGCGACGCGATCATGCGTGAGCCATGCAATCAGATCCGCGACATGAGGCATGAACGCCGTCAAGACACCGCCGCCCTGCGACGCATCGTGTTGCCAGCTCCAGGGCCGCGTGGAATCCGCGCGACCAGCTGTAATCCAAGAGAAATCGAGGCGGCGCAGTCCACCGATGCGCCCGTCGCGAAACTCGCGCTGCAATGACTGCAGCCCCGGTTCGAAGCGGAACTGGAACGTAACGGCAGCCACTAGCGACGCTCGTCGTGCGGCCTCGCAGATTTGCTGCGCTTCCGATACTCCGCGACCAACCGGCTTTTCGCACAGAACATGGATGCCACGCGCCAATGCGGCCAGTGCAATCTCAGTCTGCGCAAGCGGCGGGACGGCGATGCTGAGTGTGTCCGGACGGGCCTCATCCAGCATTTGCGCCCAGTGCGAAAAACACGCTACAGCGCCTCTCGCGCGTTGCTTAGCACGACCGGATCCGGAATCTGCGAGACCGACGACCTGCACACCGGGTACCGCGGAGAATGCCGGCAAGTGGGCATCGGCACCGAATCCGGCTCCAACAATTGCATGACGCATCAGCGTCAGGGCTCTAGGACCCTGACAGCGGGCAACGGCAGGACAATCTTCGATCGCAAACCCCGTTCGCGAAGCTTTTTCACGATCGGTTCCCAGTAGTGCCACGACAGCATCACCGCGTACTCAGGCTGCTCATCGAACATCTGTTGTTCGTCCACGATGGGAATATGTGTGCCGGGCATGAACAAACCTAACTTCAACGACGTCGACTGCTCGGCGATGTATGACATTGCGTCCGTATCGATTCCGCAATACGTCAGCAAAGTGCTCGCCCTGCCCGGGCTACCGACGCCGACGACCTTTTGCCCTTTGGACTGCGCGTCGACGATGAGTTTGCGAAGGTCCATCTTCGATTGCCGAACTTGCTTAACGAATCGCGCATAGGGCGCGGCGTCGTATAAGCCGCAACGTTGTTCTTCCTCTAGCAATCGCTTCACGGATTCTCTAATAGGCAGATTTCGGCCCTTTGCAGCGTAAACGCGAATCGAGCCCCCGTAGTTGGGAATGCGGTCGACGTTTACTACGGTGAAGTCGTAATAATCGAACAGGCGGATGATAGAACGCACGGAGTAATACTTGAGATGCTCATGGTAGACAGAGTCGTACTGAACCGTGTCGATCAGATCCATCAGATAGTGCGATTCGGTGACAAAAAGGCCGCCCGGCTTGAGCAGGTGTTCGACGCCACGAATTAGACTGCCGAGCTTCGAAACGTGCGCAAACATATTTGCCGCCGTTACAACTTGCGCTTTGCCTCGTTCGCTGGCTATCCGACGGCCAACTTCTTCGGAAAAGAATTCCTGCAAGGTCTCGATCCCAGCCGCATTCGCTATCCGGGCAATATTCGTCGGTTCGACACCAAGCGTACGCATTCCAATATCACGGAAGCCGCTTAGCAATGTGCCGTCGTTCGAACCGATGTCGATCGCCAACTCACCTTCGCTCAAACCGAATTTCTCTTTGATCGTGGTTGCGGTGGATCTTAGGTTCTTGACGAGTGACGGCGTGATGCCGCTGCGATAGGGATAGTCAGGAAAGAAAAGCTCATCTGGCGCGACGGCGTAGTCGATCTGCACCAACGTGCACTCGCTGCATATCACCATATTCAAAGGGTACACACGCTCCGGCTGATGCAGCTGCTTGGCCCAGAGAAGCGAATCACAGGGCGCATTGTGACCGAGGGTTAATATCGGTTGCAGCGCGGCGCTGCCGCAGATTTGGCACTGACTGATGTGCCCTGGAGACAGGTCGTGACTTGGCATACTTGTCATGATGAAAAACTCTTACCTCGACGAATTTAAGCAACCTGGCCGCGCGCGAGTTTGCGTCGCGCCCAGTACTCAAGACCAAATGCAGCAGCTACACCGATAAGCCCGCCTAGAAATCCGCCCACGAGAACCATGAACGTTCGGCGTGGACTATATCGCTGCTCGGGAGCGACTGCGGGATCGACTACCGTAAATGCATATTCCAAACGTGCGTTGGCGAGCATCAATGTTTTTGTCTCGTTCTCAATCAGGCTATACATGACCTGTTGCAGCTCAACGATGTTGGTAACCTTGATTTGCGCGTTGAGGTATTCGATGCTCCGCTTCGCTTCGCTTACTGCTTGATCGCGCATCCATTCGTTTGCAAGCGCAACGAATCCATTTGCCCAGTTTGCTGCCGTTGCCGGGTTTCGCCAACTGATTGAAACCGTCAAAACGTTCGCGCGCTTATCTTCTCTTATCGTCAATATGTGTCGACGGAACATTTCCACGCTGCGCCACAGCGATTCTGGTTCTTTGGATTCTGAATAGAGTTCGGCAAGCAAATTATTGCGAACGATAAACTCCTGCACTAGCCGACGCGATTTAAGTATGGCCTGGGCATTTTGAACTGCACCTCCGGTTGAACCCAATTCGACACCAGCCAGACTCGCCAAGCCTCCGAACTTACGCGTGAGATCCGCCACGCCACCTTGGCCACCCGCTTCCACCACGGCAACTTCGGCGCGGAACATCTCTCGAGTCGTTAGCGCAATACCTGCCGCAACCATAACGGACAGAACGACAGCGGCCACGATCAACAACTTGCGCTTCCATAGAATGCTCCATAGCGCGACGAAGTCGATCACCTCGCTCTTTTCGTCCTCAGTTGTGCGGGTTGTTGATGCCATCAAGTATGTTTCTACGTTGTAAGAATGTAGGTTTGCCCGTGAACACATAACCGCTGCGTCGGCGCCACCGGTGCGCGGCAGCGAGTGTAGACCTCAGCGATCCGATGCGGACAACCGCTCGCTGACAACCTGCACCTTGACCTCATGCTTCAAGCGAATTATCTCCGCCCGTAGCTCTTCGTACTCCGCCGTTTTCGCTCGCAAATACTTCACCGCGAAGCTGGCTTTTTGCTCGATCCCGCGCGGTGTTAGCAGGTACATATATGCTGACTTATGCTTGCTATTACTGAAATTTCGAGCCTTTACTAAGCCCCGCTTTATGAGCGCCCGTAGGCAGAAGTTAACCCTTCCCAGACTCACATCCAATTCGCGCGCAAGATCGCGCTGACTCATCTCAGGATTTCGCTGCAGAGCCTGCATGAGCCTATAGCGCATTTCGTCGGTAAGCATGGCAGTGACGTAGGGAAAGCGACTGAGGATCTAGCTGCGATTACGTTTTGCAATCTGAAGCATTAGGAACCGATCCACTGCGATAAACCTGGACCATGCGCGTAGAACAGAAGTTGAAGGATCGACACGGAGTGCGTCCGAACGCCGTTGCGACCCGTCACGAATAGCATACAGTCCCGCGCCTTGATTCACGCTACCGCCCTGCATGGAGCCCGAACTCCTCGCATCGTTGAGTTACCCGCTGAGTTCGTCAAAGCTACGCCGTGACGTTCGCAGCAACTTCGCAATCTAGGCACTCACGCCGACGACAAATCCGGACGCTACCTTCACCCGCGCATCGCGGCCAAGTAGGTTTAGCAGAACCGTGACGCGATCCTCGCCGTCCATCGATTCGAAAATACCTTCTAAACCGCTGAACGCACCTGTTGCAATCCGAACGGGAGCTCCAGGCTTGAACCATGCCGGCACTCGTAGCTTGTGCATTCCAGTTTCGGGGTCTTCCGTACTCAAGAGACTGTCGATGACATGATCCGGCACGACCGTGTAGTCACCGCCGAATTTTACGATGCCGGTAACGCCGACAGTTGACCTTAGTGGCGCAAAAGATTGCAAGGCTGCATCTAACTGAACAAATAGATAGCGCGGGAAGAGCGCCGTTACGCGATCCATCCATTTCCCACCGCGGAGCGACTTTGTGTTTGCGCGAGGCAAATAGACGCGATACCCCTGTCTCTCCAAGTGCAATTTGGCCAGCTCTTCTGCAGCTGGCTTCGTGAACGCTAGGTGCCAGCGACGCATCGGGAAAAGTTGAAGGTTGGCCTCAAGCATCGTCTACCGCGCGTGTTCGCTTCCTCGAGATTGCTGCGAATCTTGTGCCCGATGGCAGTGGTGTTCAGAGTGTGAACGCGGCGTAGTCTAAAAACGCCGCAGCATTCTGTCAACGCAATTTCCACAGCAAAATGCGCCCATGAGCTAGAACGAATTGACTGCCGCTGCAGCAATAGCCAAGTTGTAAATGATTGTAGTGACCGCTTGCCACATTGGCAGCGGACGCATTCGCTCTGCATCTAGCGGCACAACGACCGTGTCACCGGGTGCCATACGTGTCGTGCCGGAGAACCAGCGACTACCACCGCGCGCGAGGACGCTACCGTCGGCCTTCACCACGTACGTCCGCTTCGGGTCGGCACGCTGCGTGAGCCCGCCGCTCTTGTTGATGTAGTCGTCTCGGCCATAGGCTTCGTCGTATAGGTGCGAAGTGCTGCTTTGCACCTCGCCGAGGACCGTTACTTCCTGCACCGCGCGCGGCACCACCAAGAGGTCCCCACCCTTCAATACCACATCGTCATCTGCGCCGGGTGTCGCCTTGACGGATCGCGGCAGGTTGATGACCAAGCGGCCCACCGGAATCGTCGCACGCAAGGTAGCGAGCAATGCCTGCCCTGCGGCTAGAGCTTGTGTGCCGTCTTTTCCTGTTTCCTGCGACGTCTGCAAAGTCAGCTGAGCGAGATCAGCCTGCATTCGGGTCGCCAAAGTGTCGATCTGCTTTCTTTCGCGTTCGCGCAAGTCTGCACGTGTGAACACCGCGCCTTCCACGAAGGCTTGGCTCGTTAGCCCGCCTGCTCTCAGCAATAGTTCGCGCAGCGTCTCCCCTTTGTAGATCGGATAACTGCCCGGGAAGCGTACTTCACCGCGAAGCTCCACCGTCTCTTGCTGCGCCCAGAGGGGCGTTTCTCTGACCAGCAAATGGTCGAAGGGACGAAGGACAATATTTGCCGCCGCATCACCGCTGCGAATAGCGCGCAGATCGATTTCGATGAGCTGAATTTGGCGCGACTCGCCGTTGACTACTTCATAGCGGGTCAGCTCGGCACGGCCTTCGTAGGCCGATTGATCGAGGCTGCCGCCGGCGCGAATCAAATCGCTGACGCGCATCCCGGGTTCGAGCGGGTATTCACCAGGGGCTTTGATTTGACCGCCTATGCGGACCTGATTTGCGGCTGCATCGAGGCTCGACTGTAAGCGCAATTCGCGCATCAGTGGCTCAATTACTCCGGACCGGCCCGACTCGAGATCGAATACGTAGACACGATCGCGAGGGGCAAGTTCGATATCGCCTGGGGAGCCTGGTGCCGCGATCGCACGAGCCAGATCTGCGGAGAACACGGCCATTTGTCGGCCTTGGGTCGCTTCACGGCGCACGAGCACGTAATGCTGATCGGCATTAGGTTTTAACTCGTCGATGCTCGGCACCAGCGTCGACAGGCGCATGCCAGGCCTGTATTGGAAATCACCGGGCCGATACACATACCCCTGCAATGACACGGACGACTCGAGCACTGGCCGAATCGATGGAATGCGTAGCGTATCGCTGGCGCGGAGCGGTAATGCCATGCCTTGTGGTTCGGCGAGATTGAAGCCCAGCGCCACTCGCTGACGGCGATCGTCGATGCGTTCCACGGTCGCGAGCGAAGGATCTGCTTGCGGCGTCAGCCCGCCCGCAAGGGAGATGACTTGCTGAGTCGTTGTTTCGCCGTTCAACTCGTAGATAGCCGGACGGCGGACTTCGCCGCTAACGCCTACTGTTGCGCCCACAGGCGGAATGAAGATTACATCCCCCGGTAGCAACCGAGCATCGGCACGCGTGTCGCCCTTCAACAGCAAATCGTACAAATCGAGTTCGGTGACGGTATTGCCGTTACGTTTCAACTGAATCTTGCGCAGGGAACCTATTTCTTTAACGCCGCCGCTGAAGAACAACGCATTGGTAATCGTCGAGAGGCCGCTGACCGTGTAAGAACCCGGCTGTTGCGCCTCGCCCAATACAAAGATGCGGATGGACCGAAGCTCGCCCATTGTGATGCTGACTTGCGTTCCAACCCATCGTTGTCGGACGCGGCGTTCGATGGCAGCGCGCATTGCTTCGAATCGCATGCCGCCGACAACGATGGGACCCAAGTCTGGAAAATTAATGCGCCCTTCGCGATCCACGGTCAGCGCATGATTGCCTTTCGTATTCCCGATCAGCTGAACTTGCAGTGAATCGCCGGGACCCACAACGTATTCTGCGGGAACGGGCACGTCAGTGGCGGGAGCGAACGTCGTCGGGGACCCCGAAAACAAGTCGTAGCCAAAGGGCTTCAGTGCCGCTACGCCATGTGGTTCGACGGGCAGCCGAGTGATGACAATCTTAAGATCTCGAAGGACGTATTCCGCGACCAGTCGCTCTTGCGCTTCTTCGACGGAGAGACCCGCGAGAGGGACTGTCCCGACTTCGGGAAGGAATATCGCGCCAGTCGGGTCCAGTTGATACGGATTGCGTCGCTGAATACGCGCGCGAACCTCGTCCAATTCTTGGGTTCGCTCTGCCGAGTAAGTCACCGCAGCTCGCTCGGCAGGCGGCGTCGAGGGAATGACGATACCGTTGGGCCCCACTGTTTGAGGCGCAACCTTGGGCTCAGGACCTTCGAACTTACGAACCTCGACGTACAGCACCAAAAGGTCGCCGCCCTTTAGCCGGGTCTCGTCCTTCTTTTCGTCCTGCCGTCTAGGTTGAACGGTCTCGGGAAACTGCAGCGCCTGGTCGGCACGCTGATTGCCGCCTCGTCCACCCATCGACTCCAGCAGCGCCTTTTGTTGGTCCGCCGGAAGGTTCCGGTAAAGGTCCATCTGCTGCTGCGTAGGCGTCTGCGCCACAGCGGCCGCGCCCAGCGCCGCCAACAAGAACACTTGCAGCAGGAGAACACTCAGTCGCATGACCTTAGTCAATGTCTGGCGAAACATCATGATCCGTGCGGTTAACTCCTGGTCCGCCCAGTCGCGCATCCATGAAAGTGGCGCTCCGGGTTCGATTTCAACGGCGGATTATACGCACGGCACGCGTACTCGCGAACAGTTTCGTCACGGGGAGGTAGTTGTCGCGTCCCCGCGAATTTCGCGATAGCTGCCCGCAATTACGGACCTCCACCAAGGCTCGTTCGTTAGGTACCAATCGACGGTGTCTTGCAATCCTTTATTGAGCTCCACTTGTGGGCGAAAGCCCAATTCGCTCTCGATTTTCGCGCTATCGATGGCGTAGCGCCGATCGTGGCCGGCACGGTCCTGCACGTAGGTGATCAGACTTGCTGCCGACTTGCCGGCCGCAGGCGGCGAATTTGGAAATCGCAACTTGTTCGCAGGCGACGTACGAAATGCTTGGTTGACGATTTCGCAAAGCTTGGTCACTAGCCGAATGTTTTCGACCTCGGCGACACCACCGATGTTATAGACCTCGCCGTTCCTACCCCGATTTATGACCAAGTCAATGCCGTGGCAGTGATCGGTCACATGAATCCAATCGCGCACGTTCCTGCCGTCGCCATAAACCGGTAGCGGGTTGCCCGACAAAAGATTCACGATCACAAGCGGAACAAGTTTTTCCGGGAAGTGGAATGGACCGTAATTGTTCGAGCAATTGCTAGTCGTCACGTCAAGACCAAAGGTGTGATGGTATGCCCTGACCAAATGGTCAGCTGCCGCTTTGCTGGCCGAATACGGTGACGTCGGCGCATACGGAGACGATTCATTGAACGCCGGGTCAGTCGGACCTAACGATCCGTAAACTTCATCTGTTGAGACATGATGGAATCGATGTTGCGCAACCGTTTTATCGTTCAGCCAACATTGGCGAGCCGCCTTCAGTAGCGAATGCGTACCGAGCACGTTGGTTTCTATGAACGCATCCGGCCCGGAAATTGAGCGATCGACATGTGACTCGGCCGCAAAATTGACCAGGGTGTCGATCTTTTCTTCCCGCAGAAGCGTCTCGACCAAGGCGGTATCGCAGATGTTGCCGTGAACAAATCGCAGCGCCGGAGAGGCGCGAGCCGAATCGAGGTTCGACAAATTCCCAGCGTATGTCAGCGCATCGAGCACAACGACGCGATCGGCCGGGTGACTTCGTAACCAGTGCAGCACAAAGTTCGAGCCGATAAAACCAGCGCCGCCTGTCACTAAAAGGTTACGCATCTATTGACCCCTTTGACCACCCCGCCAGCGCCTCTCGCAGCCTTTGGCGCCAGTGGATCGCCGAAATACCGAGAGCGTCACTAGTCGCGCGTGAATCGAGGACGCCATAAGCTGGTCGTCGGGCAGCTGTCGGATAATCCAAGGTCGCCACTGGATGAACTACTACATCACCCCGTACTAGCCGGCGCGCTGCGCCCTCTTCTGCGATCGCGACGGCAAAGTCGTACCAATTAGCGACGCCGAAATCCGTCCAGTGATAGATCCCGACGAGTTCACTGCGCAAGGCCATCGCCCAAAGGACCTCCGCGAGCGATTTTGCGGAAGTTGGCGAACCGAATTGATCGGCCACGACGCGTACGGAACCTCGTTCATTCATCGACTGCATCATCGTGCGAACGAAGTTTTGACCTAGCGGCGAATAGATCCAAGCTGTCCGTACGATAAGGGCTCGGTTGTCCAACGTTTCTAAGACGGCCTGCTCACCAGCCAGCTTGGTTGTGCCGTAAACGTTAAGCGGCCGCGCGGGCGCATTAGGGAGATAAGGCGAGGATGCTTGGCCGTCGAATACGTAGTTAGTGGAAACATGAAGCAACCGAGCACCGTGCCTCAACGCGGCAGTTGCGAGATTGCGCGGCCCTTCTGCGTTTACTCGACGAGCTTCTGGCGCCTCGCTCTCGGCTCTATCCACGGCCGTGTAACCCGCTGCATTGATAATCACGGAGGGTCGGAAGTCAGCGACGAGATCGGCGACATTGCGCGCGTCGCCAATGTCAGCATCCGCGTGCGTTACGCCGCGAACTTGGACTCCAGAAGGCGTCGATGCCAACAGTGCTCTACCAACCTGACCGGAGGCGCCCATGACCAAACTGCGCATCGCGACGCTCAAAGAAAGGTCTCGATTTCCCTAAGCTTGAGAGCGTTCGCGTCCCGCTGCGTCAAGAGCGGAGTCACGCCGGACGGAATTGGCCAACGTATACACACATCCGGATCATCCCAGCGCATCGTGCGCTCGTATTGCGGCGCGTACACATCCGTGCACTTGTACAGGACGTCGACCGCGTCTGTCAGCGCCAAAAATCCATGAGCGAATCCAGGCGGCACCCAAAGCATTTCGTGATTGGAGTCGTTTAGTTCCACACCGACCCATTGACCGAATGTTGATGAGCTTTTGCGCGCATCCACCGCTACGTCAAAGATTGCTCCGCGCGACACGCGAATTAGTTTCCCTTGAGTCTGTTGGATCTGATAATGCATGCCGCGCAATGTCCATTGCGAGGAATGACTGTGATTGTCTTGCACGAACTGCTGCGCCATGCCGGCTTCTTCGAACTTGCGTTGATTCCAGGTCTCGAGAAAGAACCCGCGCGCGTCTGCGAACGTTCTCGGCCTGAGCAGCATGACATCTGGCAGGCGGGTAGGAATCAATTCCATCGACTAATCGCCTTCGCGAGCCAGCAATGCAAAGTCACTGCTATAGCTTGGGTTCGCCGGCATCGTCGCGAGACGCTCAAGCTGAACTAAATCGATCCACCCGGCTCCCGTTCCGATATGTTCGGGGCGGGATATTTTCGACCCCTGTCGACTCGCGATGGCCTCGATCACCATTGAAAGAACACTCTTAGGTTTATCGACTAATTGTCGCGAGTCGGAATATGTCCGAATACGCCGATTCCGAAGAAGGATAAGAATCGAACGAGGACCGGATCGAGATTTCGAGGCAAAAGACGTGAACGAGGGTCGCAGACTCCATGTCCGCCCGCATTCCCTGCGGCTCTGGCTCGCCAGACAGGCGCGGCCGAACTTATGTTAGCGGCAGGATTACACGCATGAGCAGCAACGTGCGCCGGTTTTTTGCCTGCGTAGCCTGCCTCCACGTTGCTTAGCGGCGAATTTGGCTTTGATTCTCGAGAAACCACCGATACGTCGATTCGATGCCTTCACGCAAATCGATTTTGGGACGCCAGCCTAGTGCCGTGATCCGGCTCGTATCCAGAAGTTTGCGCGGCGTGCCGTCGGGTTTGCTGCTGTCGTAGCGGATAGCACCGTCAAATCCTACCGCTGTCTTGAAAAGTTCCACTAATTCCGCGATTGAAACATCCTCACCCCAACCGGCATTAACCGGCTGCCCGCTATCGTAGGTATTCATCAGATAGACGCAGGCGTCGGCCATATCGTCCACATGCAAGAACTCGCGACGCGGGGCCCCGCTACCCCACACCACAAGCTCACGATCACCACGAACCTTGGCTTCGTGGCACTTCCGCAGCAGTGCTGCGAACGCATGCGCGTTTTCAAGTTCAAAATTGTCGCCCGGTCCGTATAAGTTAGTTGGCATGATCGAGATCGCGTTGAAACCGTATTGCTTTCGGTATGCCTGACAGGTTTTCACTCCGGCAATCTTCGCTATCGCATACCACTCGTTCGTTGGTTCAAGCGGACCAGTAAGGAGGCAATCCTCATTCATCGGCTGCGAAGCATGCTTTGGGTAAATGCAACTTGAACCAAGAAAGAGCAACTTTTTCACGCCATTGCGGTAGGCCGCGTCAATCACGTGCGATTGGACGAGGAGGTTGTCACGAATGAAATCAGCCGGATAAATGTCATTGGCGTGAATTCCTCCGACTCGGGCAGCGGCCAAATAAACCACGTCGATTTGTTGCGAAGCGAAGAAATCATTGACGGCCGCTTGATTGACCAGATCGAGATCGGCATGCGCGCGCGTCACAATGTTCTCATAACCCTCGGCCTGCAATCGCCGCAATATGGCGGAACCCACCAGCCCTCGGTGACCCGCGAGATAAATCCGCTGCTTACTATTCATGATGCTTGTATGTCTTGAAACCCTTTCGGGCAATTAGCGCATCACGCTTGGCGATATCGAGGTCTGACGCAATCATGTCTTCCACTAGCTTTGCAAAAGAAATCTTCGGTTGCCAGCCAAGTTTTGCCTTGGCTTTACTCGGATCGCCCAACAAGGTTTCGACTTCAGTCGGGCGAAAATAACGCGGATCAATCTTCACAATGGCTTTGCCGCTCTTGGCGTCGATCCCCTGCTCATCCACGCCTTTGCCTTGCCATTTGATGCGTATATCCAAGTGCTCGCCCGCCCGTTCGACAAACTCACGGACAGAATGCTGTTCGCCGGTAGCGATCACGAAATCTTCCGGATTCGATTGCTGAAGCATCAGCCATTGAGCTTCGACATAGTCGCGCGCGTGGCCCCAATCGCGCAGCGAATCGATGTTGCCCAAATGAAGGCAGTGCTCGAGACCCTCACTGATCCGCGCCAGCGCGCGAGTGATCTTGCGAGTCACAAACGTTTCGCCGCGGATGGGAGATTCGTGGTTGAACAAGATGCCGTTACACGCGTACATCCCGTATGCCTCGCGATAGTTCACGGTGATCCAGTAGCCGTAGACCTTGGCCGCACCGTACGGCGACCGCGGATAGAACGGCGTGGTTTCCTTCTGCGGTATCTCCTGCACCTTGCCGTACATTTCGGAAGTGGAGGCTTGATAGAAACGACTTTTCTTCTCTAACCCCAAAATACGAATGGCCTCGAGCAATCGCAGCGTACCGAGCGCGTCGGAGTTGGCTGTGTACTCCGGGGTTTCGAACGAGACGCCGACATGGCTTTGCGCTGCCAAGTTATAGATTTCGTCGGGCTGGACCTGTTGGACGATGCGAATCAGGTTGGTCGCGTCGGTTAAGTCGCCATAGTGCAACACCAGTCGACGACCGCTTTCGTGTGGATCTTGGTACAGGTGGTCGATGCGATCGGTGTTGAACGACGACGCGCGGCGCTTGATGCCGTGAACCTCGTAGCCCTTGTCCAGCAAAAGTTCGGCGAGATAGGCGCCGTCTTGGCCAGTAATTCCGGTGATGAGAGCCTTCTTCAATGCAGTGTCCTCGAAGTTCGATCAAGCGTAAACGCACGAAAGGGGGGATTGTATCCCGTCAGAGAGAAGTCGCTAGGGGTTAGTCGCTAGTAGCTAGCCAGAAAAGGCCAGGGACATTTTCAATCTTTCGCACAAGTCCAGATCGTTGCGGTCGGCGGTTGTTCGTCACAAGCTCGCAACAATGACTCGTGGCCGCAGCTACAAAGATCTCATTGTTTGGCAAAAGGCCCGGTGTCTGGCCGTTGCGGTCTATCGGCAAACGAGTCAATTGCCGTCTCATGAGCGGTTCGGACTCACCTCGCAAATGCGTCGGGCCGCCGTCTCCGTGCTGAGCAATATTGCTGAAGGGGCCGGCCGCGGAACCGATTCCGAATTCCGTTATTTCCTACGTATTGCCAGGGGGTCGTTAGCGGAACTAGAGACTCAATTGCTCCTTGCAGGCGACTTAGGTTACGTCGACAACTCTTGGGACGCGGCAGACATCGCGGAGGTCGGTCGATTGCTCAATGGATTGATTGCGTCCATTTCATCAGAGAGAAGTCTCTAGTCGTCAGTCGCTAGTGGTTAGCCAGATCCGATCGGAAGTGCTAGTCGTCAGTCCCTAGTCGTTTGCCAGAGTGGGACGGACTACTGACCCTGATCTAACTGACGGCCGACCACCAGCGCCTAACACTATGCTCTTTTCTGGCTAGCCACTAGCGACTAGGGACTAGCGACTTCTGGTTTGATTGGCTAACCTCTAGCGACTAACAACTAGCGACTTCTAGTCTTGTCCGGCTAAGGACTAGCGACTTCATTCTTCAGTCTACTTCGCTGCCCGCCATCGCGTGACGTACCCCAGAAGTCCCGATAGCTCTGACTCCTTGGCACTCGCCGGGTCTTCGACTGCCGGCACCATTCCATCCGCCAATTTCTTCCCCAGTTCGACTCCCCATTGATCGAACGCGTTGATGTCCCAGAGAACGCTTTGCACGAAGACCTTGTGCTCGTACAGCGCCAGGAGCTTGCCCAACGTGCGTGGACCGAGACGCGGAAAAAGAATCAACGTGCTCGGCCGATTGCCCGCGTGGATCTTGTGTGGGGTCAAGCGCTCAACTTCTTCGGTGGGCAGTTTCTTGTCGTTCAAGTCCACACGCACCTGTGAAGCATCCTGTCCAAACGCAAATGCTTGTGCCTGGGCGAAGCAATTTGCCAACGCCAAATTGTGCTGGCCCTGGTTGTCGCTCGAAGCGTTGACCGGCGCAATGAAATCGATCGCGATGCGTGCATTGCCTTGGTGCAGTAGTTGGAAAAACGAGTGCTGTGCATTGGATCCGGGCTCTCCCCAGACAATCGGGCAGGTGGCGTAGTTGACCGGCTGTCCATCGAAAGTCACCGACTTGCCGGTGGACTCCATCTCAAGTTGCTGCAAATAGGCCGCAAATCGATGCAGTCTCTGATCGTACGGCAGCACCGCCAACGAATCGCAATCGAGAAAGTTACGATTCCAGACTCCGATCAAGCCCATCAGCACCGGCAAGTTTTTATCCCACGGTTCGTGCTGAAAATGCTCATCCATCAGCCGGGCGCCTTCCAGCATCAGCTCGAAGTTATCCATCCCAACTGCTAACGCGATCGATAACCCCACTGCCGACCACACCGAGTACCGGCCGCCCACCCAATCCCACATCGTAAAGCGGTTTTGAGGCGCGATGAGAAAGGTATCCATGGCTTTTTGGTTGGTTGAGACCGCCGCAAAATGCTTGGACACAGCCCCCGCGCCCAATCGGTCCACGATCCATTGCCTCGCTACTTTTGCATTGGATAGTGTTTCAAGTGTGGTGAAAGTCTTCGAGCAAACGACGAACAGCGTGCGGGCGGCATCGACTTGCTCGAGCACGTCGGACAATTGCGAGCCGTCGATATTGGAAACGCAGTGCAGCTTGAGATTGCGATGCCGATAGCGTGCCAGCGCTTCAGTTGCCATTACGATCCCTAAATCTGAACCGCCGATGCCGATATTCACGACATCCGTAAAGGATTTTCCCGTGTGTCCGACAATGCGTCCGCTGTGCAAACCTTCGGAGAAGTCGCGCATACGGCGCAGGCTGTCGCGAATTTGCGGCCTGACGTCCGCGCCATCGACGACTAAAGGTTGATCGGATTTGGAGCGCAGCGCGGTGTGCAGCACCGCCCTGCCCTCCGTCGTGTTGATGCGCTCCCCCGCGAACATCGACTTGATGCGTCCCCGAAGATCGACGGCATCCGCCAATGCCATCAACTGCTTGAACGCCGGGCCGTCTAGCCGCTGCCGCGAAAAATCGAACAGCAGATCGATCTCGCAGCGGGAAAATGTCGCGAAACGGTTCGGATCTTGAGCAAACAAATCGCGGAGCGACGTGGACTTGAGGCGGTTGGCGCTAGCAGCGAGCGTCTGCCAGGCAGGAAGTGTTGTGGGGGATGTCATTCGTTGAAGATTCCGGAATCGGGACTCGAGACTAGGGACTCGAGATTCGTTCAGACTAAGATTCAACCGCTTCGCAGCTTCGCTATCAATCCACTTAGCAGTTGGCCAACCCTGAGGATTTCCTTCTCCAGCTTTATCAGTTTCGGTGACATTTCAAGGCGCGACGCCAATATGGTTTGCGCCTCAAGCTCCGCGAGCGAGCCTCTAGCAATATAAAGGAACTGCATAAACTCCGCGCGAGATCTACGGGCGGCGCCTTCAGCTATGTTGCTCAAGATCGAGACTGCCGCCCGCCGCATTTGGGAAACGAGGCCATAGCGCTCTTCGGAAGGAAACTCCCGAGTCACGCGGTAAGTTTCCTCAGCCAATTCGAGTGCCCGCTGCCACGCCGCTAAATCCTTGTGAGTCCAATTGGAAGTCATCGTACGCACTCCTTGCGTCGCAATAGGGGCAAACATCAAGGTAGATCGGGCGATCCCGGGTCGTCGAATTTGAGCGAATCTCGGCTCACGGCGTGGAGGTGTAGTCGTGACTCGGGACTCGAGACTGGAGACTCGTTATGAACCTTGAGACGCCAGGGCTCCACGATCGGCTTGAGGTCAGCCTACTTGGCTTATATCTCACTTCCCAGCGAATCTCGAGTCACGAATCTCAACGCGGAATTCGGGACTCGGGACTCGGGACTAGAGACTCAGGACCGGCAACTGCCGATCATCGAGGTCCTGCCATCAATTTCTAATCAGGTTGTTGTGCGAAAATTCGATTCCGAACGAGTCCCGAATCACGAATCTCGAGTCCCGAACCTCAACCGTCGCATCACCAATCACAGGTCACCAGTCACGTCGCCCCTTAGCCGTCATTTACCCCCGTAGTACCCCAAGTACCAATCGACAAAGTTCTTGATGCCGACTTCGACCGGTGTTTCTGGCTTGAAACCGACGTCGTCGATTAAGGCTTGCACGTCTGCATAGGTGTCCGGCACGTCACCCTCTTGCAACGGCAACATGTTCATCTCGGCCTTTTTGCCAAGACACTGCTCCAGCACCTCGATATAACGCATCAATTCCACGGGCTGGTTATTGCCGATGTTGTACACGCGATAAGGCGCATTCGAACTGCTCGGTTCGTGAACGTCGCTATCCCATTGCGCATTCGGTGTCGCGATTCGATCCATCGTGCGCACAACGCCCTGAGCGATGTCGCCGACATACGTGAAATCGCGCTTGTGATGACCGTGGTTGAAAACGTCGATCGGCTTGCCGGCCAGAATATTCTTGGTGAATAAAAATAACGCCATGTCAGGGCGGCCCCAGGGTCCGTACACCGTAAAGAACCGCAGCCCGGTCACCGGCAAGCGATAGAGATGCGCGTACGTGTGCGCCATCAACTCGTTGGCCTTTTTCGTGGCGGCATAGAACGACAGCGGATGATCTACGTTCTGATGCACCGAAAAAGGCATATTTGTGTTCGCACCGTAGACTGAGCTGGTCGATGCGTAGACGAGATGCTGCACGCCATTGTGGCGACAACCTTCGAGAATATTCGCGAAGCCGACCACATTGCTGTCAATGTAAGCAAGCGGATTCTTGATCGAATAGCGCACGCCGGCTTGCGCGGCGAGATTGATCACACGCTCGAACTTCTCTCGCGCGAATAACTCAGGAATGCCGACGCGGTCGGCTAAGTCGATTTTGAAGAACTTGAAATTCTTATACGCTTTGAGCTGCGCCAGACGCGCTTCCTTCAGCGAGACATCGTAGTAGTCGTTGAGGTTGTCGATGCCGACAACCTCGTCGCCGCGCTCCAGCAGAATCTTGGACGTGTGAAAACCGATGAAACCGGCGGCGCCGGTTAGGAGAATTTTCATGTGCAGAAAGAAGTCGTTAGGGGTTAGTCGTTAGGGGTTAGCCAGAAAAACGCCAGCGCTATTTCTGAGCGATTATGACCATTTTGGTCGTTCTGGCCTGCCCTTCGCCAGCAGGATAATCAAAGTCTAAATGCCAAGTATCCGCAGCCATAAAGATCTCATTGTCTGGCAGAAGTCGCGACGATTGGCGGTTGCAGTCTATCGTGAGTCGAGCCGATTTCCCCAACACGAGCAATACGGACTTGCTTCGCAAATGCGCCGAGCCGCTGTTTCCGTGCTTAGTAATATCGCGGAAGGAGCTGCGCGCGGAACCAACCCCGAATTTCGTCGCTTCCTCTACATCGCCAGAGGTTCGCTGGCGGAGCTAGAAACTCAACTTCTTCTCGCAGGCGATCTCGGATACCTGCATGACTCATGCGACCGCTCCGACATCGCCGAGGTCGGTCGCCTATTGAACGGCTTGATTGGGTCAGTATCCGATTCTGGCTAACGACTAACCACTAACCCCTAACGGCTTCCAATCCTACAACCGTCCATCAACCTCGTCGGCCTTGAAAACGTACTTGATGTCGAACAGTACATGCTTACGTTTCGCAAATTCGCGAACGCGCTTGATGCCCAGTTTGCGAAACTGAGTGTGCGCAACGGCGGCCACGATAGCGTCGTACTCACCCTTAGCTGGCTTCTTAATCATGCGAATGCCGTACTCATGCGCTGCTTCGTCGGCATCCACCCACGGATCGTACACATCGACTTGCGCGCCGTACTTGCCGAGTTCTTTCACGACATCGGCTACTTTTGAATTGCGTAGATCGGGGCAATTCTCTTTGAACGTCAAGCCGAGCATGAGAATTTTTGCGCCTTTCACATGAATGCGCTTCTTAACCATCAACTGTGCCACGCGCTCGGACACATAGAGCGACATGTTGTCGTTGATGCGACGGCCAGCGAGAATCATCTCTGGGTGATAGCCGATTTCCTGCGCTTTGTGCGTCAGGTAGTACGGATCGACGCCGATGCAATGACCGCCCACCAAGCCCGGACGGAACGGCAGGAAGTTCCACTTCGTGCCTGCAGCCAGCAACACTTCTTCGGTATCTATCCCCAGGCGATTAAAGATCAGGGCGAGTTCGTTGATCAACGCGATGTTGACGTCGCGCTGGGTGTTCTCGATGACTTTCGCGGCTTCGGCGACGGCAATGCTGCTGGCCTTGTGAGTGCCGGCCTCGATGATGCTGCCGTACACTTTGTTCACGTAGTCGGCCACTTCGGGCGTTGAGCCCGCGGTGATCTTCTTGATGGTCGTCAGGCGATGCTGCTTGTCGCCCGGATTGATGCGCTCGGGGCTGTAGCCCGCAAAGAAGTCACGGTTGTATTTGAGGCCTGACACGCGCTCCAAAATCGGCACCGCGATTTCTTCCGTGCAACCTGGATACACGGTCGACTCGTATACGATCACGTCGCCTTTCTTGATCACCTTGCCGAGCAGCTCGCTGGCGCCTTCGATCGGTCGCAGGTCCGGTCGGTTATAGCGATCTACGGGTGTCGGCACGGTGACAATGTAGAAGTTGCAGCCCCGAATGTCTGTCAATTCGTGTGAATAGGTCAGCTTCTTAGCTGTTTTGAGTTCCGCCGCGTCACATTCGAGCGTGCTGTCGCGTCCTGCCCGCAATTCGGCAACCCGAGCCGCCTTGATGTCGAAGCCTATCGTCGCATAGCGCTTGCCGAATTCGACAGCCAGCGGCAATCCCACATAACCCAACCCTAAGACGCCAATTTTGGTTGTTTTTAACGAAAAACCGGCCGAGGACTTTGGCATAGACTTTCCTGATAACGAGGCGAGGTCGGGGTCGACGAAAGGTGCGCAGAATGCCATACCCTACTAGATGCTGGCGAGACTGGCGTCACGAGGAAGCGGGTAGCGGGCGGCCACGAAGAAGCGGTTAGCGGGTAGTGGGTGGCCACGAAGAAGCGGTTAGCGGGTAGTGAGCGGCGGGTAGGGAGGACCGGATACCTGATACCTGATACCTGATAGTTGATACCGGATACCTGATACCTGATACCTGATACCTGATACCTGATCTTGGACAGGATAGCGGGTGGGCAAAAAGGGACCGGCACACCGTATTCCATCGCCCTTCTGGGCTCTAGCATCTAGGCTCTAGGCTCTAGGTTTTAGGCTGTAGGCTGTAGGTTTTAGGTTTTAGGTCTTAGCTCTGCCCTACCCGCCACCCGCTATCCGCTACCCGCTTCTTTCAAACCCACAGAACCACTGCGATCAGACCCATTGCCGTGAGGACTATGGTGTACGGCAGCGCCATCCACATCATGCGGCCGTAAGACAGACGGATAAGAGGCGCAAGCGTCGAGGTCAGCAGAAACAAGAACGCGGCCTGGCCGTTCGGCGTAGCGACGCTCGGTACATTGGTTCCAACGTTGACCGCGACAGCCAACTGCTCGAACTCTTCGCGTGAAATGACGCCCTGCAAAAAGGCCGACTTGACTTCGCGAATATAGATCGTCGCTACGAATACGTTGTCGCTAATGGCCGAGAGCGCCCCGTTCGCGACGTACATCATCGCCAATCGTGCGCGCCCTTCTAGCGCTAGGACCGACTCAATAATCGGCTCGAACAGATGCTGGTCGTGAATGACTGCCACGATGACAAAGAATACGACTAGCAAAGCGGTAAACGGTAACGCCGTCTCGAAGGCCTTGCCGATGCGGTGCTCCTCAACGATGCCAGTGAAGGCTGTCGCGAACACGATGATCGCCAAGCCGATTAGACCGACTTCAGCGACGTGAAAGCCAAGCCCAAGCACCAGCAACAATGCCGCGATTGCTTGCACGATCAAGATCGCGCGTTCGCGCGACGAGTTACGCGCCATCTGCTCACGATGGTGCTCACTTAAAATCTGTTTAACCGCCGCGGGCAGTGGCGTGCCATAACCAAACCATCGCAGGCGATCCACCAGCACGCAGGTCACCAAGCCGGCGACCAGCACCGGCATCGATGCCGGCGCCGTGTGCAAAAAGAACTCGACGAAATTCCATTCAGCCTGAGCAGCGATCAAGAGATTCTGCGGTTCTCCAACCTGGGTGGCTACACCGCCCAATGCGGTGCCAATGGCCGCATGCATCATCATGCCGCGAAGGAACGCACGAAAACCATCGAGATCACTGCGATGCATCTCATCCACATGTGCATCGTGTCCGACATCATGGCTGCCATCGTGCTGCTTGCCCGAGGCGACGCGGTGATAGACCTCATAGAAGCCAGCACCGACGGTGATGACGACGGCGAGTACAGTCAGCGCATCCAAGAATGCCGATAAAACAGCGGAGGTTCCGCAAAACATTAGCGCGAGCAGTGTCTGCGAACGCGCGTTCAACAACAGCTTCGTGAAGACGAATAGCAGCAATTCCTTTAGGAAGAAAATACCTGCCACCATGAAGATCAATAGCAAGATCACTGGAAAGGCGACAGTCGTTTCCCGATAGACAGAAGCTGGGTCCGTCAATCCCATCAATACCGCCTCCAGTGCCAACAACCCGCCTGGTTGCAGTGGATAGCACTTGAGCGCCATCGCAAGCATGCCGATAAACTCGGCGACGATGCACCAGCCGGTAATGGTCGGTCCCGCGACCCACAGCAACAGCGGATTACCAAGCAGACACGCCAGTACAGTCCATTTGTACCAAGCTGGCGCGTGCCCTAGAAAATTGCGAATGAACGCGTGCGGTAAGGAGGTCATTGGCGGACTGTGTAGCCGTTGGCTGAAAGATAGAAGTCGTTAGTCGTTGACCGGAAGAAGCCGTTAGTCGTTAGGGGTTAGTCGTTAGCCAGACTTCAGATCCAACTCGGAAATTACCCACGAATGAAATTCCAACATCAATAACTGATCTAGAGCCACTCCGTTCGCCCTGAGTGAGTCGAAGGGATCCGAAAGAAAAAGATCGTTTCGACTCACTCAACGCGAACGGAAAGAAAGGGAAAGCAGGCCATTTCATCCGTTCTAGATACCTTCGATAACTTTCAGTATCCGGCTCTCAATCTGACTAACGACTAACCCCTAACGACTAACCCCTCTCACCTCACGACACCTGACGCCAAAGCGTCTTGCCGCCGCTACTCTTATCGAGCGCCGCTAAAAAGCGCTCATGCGATTCGAGTTCCACGATCGAAGCCACAATCACGGGAATGGCGCCCACTGGGCGCGCCGCACGTTGTTGAGCACCGGCAGCAATGATAGTTGCCTTCGCTTCGTCATCGAGAATCAGCGCGCTTTGCCCGCCGGTCATTGCCAGATACACATCCAGCAGGATGCGCGCATCGAGCAACGCGCCGTGGAACTCGCGATGCGAATTGTCGACGCTGTAGCGTTTACAAAGCGCATCCAGTCCGTTGCGTTGGCCAGGATGCATCTTGCGCGCTAACGCGAGCGTATCGAGCACTTGGCACAGCTCACCGACGCGCCGACGCGCGTTGGCCAATCGTTTGAATTCCGCGTCCAAGAACGCGACGTCGAACGGTGCGTTATGGATCACCAATTCGGCGCCGCTGATAAATTCGATCAGTTCCTCCGCCACTTCTGCGAAGCGCGGCTTGGACGCCAAGAACTCGTTGGTAATTCCATGCACTTGCATTGCGCCCGGATCGACTTCTCGATCAGGTCGCACATACCGATGAAAGGTGCGTCCGGTTGCGCGCCGATTGATGACCTCAACGCAGCCAATTTCGATAATGCGATGGCCTTGCTCAGGCTCGAGGCCTGTGGTTTCGGTATCGACGATGATTTGGCGCATGACTTTGAGGATGGAAGTTGTTAGGAGTTAGTGGTTAGCCAGATCGGAAGCAGACTTAAGCTCTAAATTTTGACTGGCTCAGGGCTCGTGATTCGGGACTCGGGACTCGGGATTCGGGATTCGGGATTCGGGATTCGGGATTCGGGATTCGGGATTCGGGACTATCGGTCGGATATCAAGGCGAAGACTCGATTCTCGAACTCCGATTCTCAGATACGAATCGCCTCAAATCCTGAATCTAGTATTTCTAGTCTGAACCTCTGAGTCTGAACGAATCTCGAGTCCCGAATCACGAGTCACGAGTCACGAACCACGAAAACTACTTGGAGCTCTCCAACACGGCCTCAACCAATGCGCTCACCACTATGTCCTGATCGGACTCGCTCAGATACGGATGCATCGGAAGGCTCATCACTCGCTCACTCGACTTTTCCGACACCGGGAAATCACCGGTGCGATAGCCGAGACTGGCGAAGACCGGTTGTTGATGCAGAGAAATCGGATAGTGCACGGCCGTTGGCACGTTGCGCGCCTTCATCGCCGCTTCGACTTTGCTTCGATTCGGCACTTGCACAGTGTATTGCGCGTAGACGCTGGTATAGCCCGCGGGAATGGTTGGCGTGCCGATCTCGGGCGCCGCCTTTTGCAGCAGTTGCGAATAGCGCGCCCCGATGCGAGCTCTAGCTGCCACTTCGTCGTCGAAAATATCGAGCTTCGCCAGCAAAATCGCCGCTTGCAGCGTATCCAATCGCCCATTCACTCCCAAGCGAGGATGGTGATAGCGACGATCCTGCCCGTGCACGCGAATCTCCGACATGAGCTTGGCGAGCGCATCGTCGTTTGTGAATAGCGCGCCGCCATCGCCGTAAGCGCCGAGCGGCTTCGAAGGAAAGAACGACGTGGACCCGATCAGCGAGATGCCGCAAGAACGTTTCCCGTGGTACATCGCGCCGAAACTCTGCGCGCCATCCTCGATGACGGGAAGTTTGTGCCTGACGGCGATGGTGTTGATTGCTTCCATATCTGCGCATAGCCCATACAGAGACACAGGCATAATGGCCTTGGTCCGCGGCGTGATCGCCCGCTCGAGTAATCGAGGGTCGAGGTTGTAGGTGACCGGATCGATATCGACGAACACGCATCGAGCACCCGCCAGCGCGATCATCTCGCCTGTTGCGATGAACGTGAACGGCGAAGTAATCACTTCGTCTCCCGGACCAATGCCGAGCGCCATTAAAGCGATCAACAGAGTGTCCGTGCCGCTCGACGCAGCGATGCAATGCTTGACACCGACGTAAGTAGCCAACCGCTTTTCGAGTTCTGCGTGCTCAGCACCTAAAACGTATTGCCCATGATTGAGCACCGATTGAATGCGCTCCTGCACCTGCGGAGCGATGCGACGGTATTGAGATTTAAGATCGATGAAGTCCATGGGGAAGTGATTGGTGATTGGTGATTAGTGAGTAGCGGGTGGTAAAGAAAATTCGGGACTCGGGACTCGGGACTCGGGACTCGGGACTCGGCAGGAGTTTGGATTCCGATGAATCCACGAATTACGACACTTGCGACTTGGGAGTCGGCGACTCTGGATTCTGACGAATCTCGAATCACGAGTCCCGAATCTCGACCCACCAATCACCGATATGTACCGAACACGACCTCCAATCAGGCGCCAGAATCCTGACCGCGTTCTCGGCGGGCAGCAGGCTCAACGAGACCGCCCACCACACCTGTGCGTGACCGCCAACGCAGTCGGATTGGCGTCATCGTGTAGACGCGTTTACGGGCTTTCAGCATGTAGGCGCCGGCCAGCAACGGCCAAGCATGCGCGCCTGCCGTTTCGAAGAAATGCTGTGCTCCAGATGCTGCCTTACCAAACGGCATCGAAAATAGGTAACGGCGTGCGTCGACGATTTCAAAGCCCAATAACTTTAGCCAGTCGCGCACGCGCCATTCACCCAGCGGTCGCTCAATGCCGGGCGGAAAGCCGTTGCCCGCAAACAAATGGCGCAATCCCCAAGCCGAGAAGGGCTTGAACCCGAGCACGATCAAATGCCCATCGCCCATGATGATGCGTTCGACTTCGCGCAAAACGGCATGCGGATCGGATACGCGCTCTAACGTGTGGGGCAATAACACTGCGTCAACGGAGTCGGATGCGATGCCCATGGCGTCCACCCGCGATTGCAGCACGCCGATTGTCGGATTGGTCGGGGTGATCGGGCCGGTCGACGAGTGCGCGGATAACATGTGTGGGAGGGCGATCTTTTCGCCCGCGCTTGCCAGCACGGACTTGGCCTGAGTTCTTGCTTGCGTTATCAAGCCGTGATCGTCGCCCCAGACGCCGATTTGCAACAGTTGCCAGCCGAAAACCTGCGAAAGGGACTCACCCACGTGCTTGCACTCGAGGGCATAGACCCGCTGACCCAGTGGCGAGCGCAACCAATCGGCGCTCAGCTTCGCGGCTTGGATGGCGGAGGCATGTTCCATGCGCCCAAGAATAGCCGAGAACGGCCATGCCGGGCTGATTTGGCCCCTTTTGCAGGCTGCGCACGTAATAGGCCGACCTCGTTCACGGACCGATCGAGGATAGCGGCGCCAAGATAATTTCTTGCTGCACACTCCCGTAGCATGTTTAATACGGCGGTCGAAAAAACCCGCCGGACGCTTCGAAAAATGCTTCAAGTCACGCCGTTGCCGGCCTTCACCGACAACTACATTTGGATGATTCACGCGCCGCTCGATTCGCGCACGGTCGTCGTGGTCGACCCAGGCGAAGCCGAGCCGGTGGAGCGCGCGCTTCGCGAACGGCAACTGCAGCTCGGAGCCATCCTCATTACGCATCACCACGCCGATCACATCGGGGGCGTCGAGAGGCTACTGAGTCGTCACCCTGTACCCATCTTCGGCCCCGCGCGCGAGGCCATTCCAGGGTCGCCGCGCACGTTAGTCGAAGGCGATCGGGTTGAACTCGACGCGCTTGGCCTATCGTTCGGAGTGCTCGACGTGCCGGGCCACACCTCCGGCCACATAGCATTTGTAGGGCACGGTGCGGTCTTTTGCGGGGATACCTTATTCAGCGGCGGCTGCGGCAGGCTGTTCGAAGGCACTGCGGAACAAATGAGCGTATCGCTTGCCAAACTGGCTCGACTAGACGGTGCCACGCTCGTGTATTGCACGCACGAGTACACGCTGTCGAATCTGCGCTTCGGCGCGGCGGTCGAACCGAACAATGCGGCGCTTGCTGCGTACCGACAGAGTTGCGAAGCCAAACGTGTCGCCGATTTGCCCACAGTACCGTCAACTATTGCGCTAGAGCACAGTGTGAATCCATTTTTACGCTGCACTATCGAGACTGTGAAACAGGCCGCAGAAGCACATGTGGGCCACGCGTTAGACAGCACTGTGGCTGTGTTCGCCGCGGTTCGTGCCTGGAAAGATAATTTCAAGGCCGCGCCCTAGCTGCTCGTTGAAAAAGGGCTACGTGCCACTTTTTCAAGATGCAGCTAAAGAACGGCCGCATACCGAGCGTATGCAAATGTGTATACGCGAAGGGGACTGAACGCTGACTGAGACCATCCGGGCCTTCGACCTGTTCAAACGGGTCTGCAGGCCTTGATCTGTGAAACTGACGAACAGATTTTTGCCGGGGTTGGGAGCTACGCAATGCAGTTTGATTCGATGAAGAACCTCCGCTCGATGCGCGTCTGCGCTTCGCTTTGTCTCACGGTCGCTCTGTCCTCGTGCAGCCATACCCCAACCGAGGAACCGTTAGCGGACATTGCCGCGCAACCCGCCCCTGTCGCGGCTGCGGACATCCTGATCCCGACCATTCCTTCGGCGCTCGATCCGAATCTACCGCTCGATCAGCCGTTGGCGGAAACGGAACCGAAAACCGCAGAAGAAGCCGTTGCCACCGGCATCGCGGAAGAAAACCTGCTGAATCGAATTCGCGCCGGATTCCAGATGGTCGACGCCGACCATCCGAGCGTCGATCGCGAGATCGCGTGGTTCGCGCGTCATCCGGAATACCTTGATCGCACGTTCCGCCGTGCAGAGCGATATTTATTTTTCATCGTGGAAGAACTCGAAGCGCGCAAGATGCCGTTGGAACTCGCGCTATTGCCGCTCGTGGAAAGCGCGTTCAATCCCGTCGCCCTTTCGCATGCACGCGCTTCCGGCCTTTGGCAATTCATTCCGAGCACCGGCCGCCGCTACGGCCTCGAACAAAACCACGCGTATGACGGCCGGCGCGACGTTGTCGAGTCCACTCGCGCAGCGCTCGAATATCTGCAATTTCTGGCCAACGAGTTCGACGGCAACTGGCACCACGCGGTCGCTGGTTACAACTCCGGCGAAATGAGTGTGTCGCGCGCGCTGAGCCGCAATCGCGCGAAAGGCAAGGACACCGATTTCTTTAGTCTCGACCTGCCGCGCGAGACGCGCGCGTACGTGCCGAAATTGCTCGCCATTCGCCGCATCGTCGAGCAGCCCGAAAAATACGGTCTGGAATTCGGCCTAATGGCCAATCAACCGTATTTCGCCAAAGTCGAACTGACGGCGCCGGTCGATCTCGGGGTCGCCGCGCAACTCGCCGGCATGCCGAAGGAAGATCTCATCGTTCTGAACCCCGCCTACTATCGAGCGGTCACGAGCCCGGATGGTCCAGGCCATTTACTGGTCCCAGTCGATCGCGCCGAACAGTTGCGCGCGGGCCTGGCGGAGCTCTCGCCGGAGCAGCGGGTTCCAAAGATTTACTACGCCGTGCATCGCGGCGATACGGTCTCCAGCATTTCCAAAAAGCTCGGAGTGTCGCAAGCTGAGCTGCGCGCTGCCAATCGTATCAAGGGCAATACTCTCCGTGTCGGGCAAGAATTGGTGATCGATCGCGGCGCTGTCGCACTCAAGTTCAACGGCGCCGAACCGCCGGCAGGCAATGGCTCGCGCTACGTGTCGCGCGATCCGAACTACATTGCGCCCCCAATGCCCACTGCGGCACGACCGGTGCGCACGGCCAGCGCAGATACGCATACCGTGCGCAAGGGTGAATCGCTGTGGAGCATCGCTCGTATGCACGGCGTCGGCATCGATGCTCTAGCAGAAGAGAACCAGCTGACCACGACCAATGGCTTGGTCGCGGGCAAGAAGCTCTCTATCCCGCGACTCAGCAATTCGAGCAATGCCACGCTAGCTGCCAACAATGCGCGCGATAGCACGGTGCAGCGCGTGACTTACTTCGTTCGTGGCGGCGATACCCTGTCACGCATCGCCAAGAGCTTTCGCGTCGAACTCGGCGATTTGCTTGGTTGGAATAAGCTGAAATCGGCCAACTCGATCAAAGTCGGTCAAAAGCTCATCATGTTCGTCGACGACGCACGCCGGTCCGGCGGCTAGTTAGAGTGAAGTCGCTAGTGACTAGTCGCTAGTCGTCAGCCAGACTAAGACCGGATAGAGCCGGCCTCTGGCTCTGGCTAACGACTAACGACTAACGACTAACGACTAACGACTTCCCTCTGCTTGGCTAACGACTAGCGACTAGCGACTTCTTGCCGCCCACTCTCCCGCTGCTCCACGTTCTGCGGCACAATGGCGACCCGTTTTTGATTGCGGAGTCGTTATGGGATTTATGGCCGGTAAGCGTGCGTTGATCGTCGGCGTCGCCAGCGAGCGTTCCATTGCGTACGGAATCGCCGAAGCCATGCGGCGCGAAGGCGCCGACTTGGCGTTCACCTATCAAGAACGTTTCAAGGATCGCGTCGACGGCATCGCGAAGGACCTCGGATCGCAATCGGTCTTCGAGATGGACGTCGGCAGCGACGAGCAAATCGATCGCGCGTTCGGAGAACTTCGCAAGTCATGGGATGGATTGGACGTCATTGTCCATGCCGTTGCGTTTGCCCCCACTGAAGCGCTGCGCGGCAGCTTCTCTCAAGTCACCACGCGCGAAAGTTTTCGACTCGCGCATGATATTTCGAGCTACAGCTTGACCGCCCTGGCGCGCGCCGGAGCACCGCTCATGCAAGGGAGAGGCGGCTCACTGCTCACGCTCAGCTATTTGGGCGCGGTGCGCGCATTGCCTAACTACAACGTCATGGGTCTTGCGAAGGCCAGCCTGGAGGCCAATGTGCGCTTCCTAGCTGCGGACCTAGGACCGCAGGGCATCCGCGTGAATGCCATCTCGGCAGGTCCGATTAAGACGTTAGCTGCGGCGGGTATCGGCGGCTTCCGCTCGATCCAGAGTCACGTGGCCAGCATAGCTCCGCTACGGCGTAATGTGACGAAAGAGGACGTCGGAAACGCTGCCGCGTTCTTGTGTTCTGACCTAGCCGCGGGCATTACCGGCGAAGTGTTGTATGTCGACGGCGGCTTCAGCCACGTTGGTATGGCCTTCGGCGCGGAGTAGCGCGCGACCGCGCGGTACTCAGGGTTTGTCGTTAGGGGTTTGTCGTTAGGGGTTGGTCGTTAGGGGTTGGTCGTTAGCCAGAGACGAAGCAGGAAGTCGTTAGTCGTTAGCCAGAGTGAAGACGCAGAATTCTTGGCTTTGATTCTGGCTAACGACTTCTTCCTGTTAACAGCTAGCGACGGCGTCCGGCGTTAGTCATTGTAGGTTGGCGCTGAGTCTTCGAAGCCCAACAAAGACGTTAACGAGGAAAGTCGACGGCTCCTAGTCTGGCTAACGACCACCCCTAACGACTAACGACTTCGCCATAGCGACGCGCGCAAAGCGCGCCGTGCTATTCAAACGCCTTCGGATTGCGTTCGATTTTCGCTTCGCGCTCTATGGCGCCTAAGTAGCCCGCAAACTCCACGCCGCCTTGCATCTGCGAAGCCTGACGAATTTTAGCGCTGCTTTCGGGCGTACCCGCTTCGAATACACCTGGACGCACGCCGCTCACACTGATGACGGCGTACCCACCGTCATCCAGGGCAACGCCGCGGAACGCGGACTTGTCCCCTGTCATCGCTACGTGTGGCACATCGAAGGCAGAGGTTCTAATCGGCTGCGGTACCGCGTTGTCTGTGCGTGCAATGCTGCGCTTACCAGCCGGTGCCAGTTTTGCTTGCGACACTGTCGCGGCCCACGGCGAACCTTTTTCGAGTTCGGCCAGCAATTCCGCGCCACGCTTCGCAGCTGCGGCTGTTGCCGCCTGGATCTTGAGCTTCATTTCGATTTGCGTGCGCACGGCGGCCACAGGTTCTGGCTTGGCCGGTTCATGCGATGCCACTCGCAGCACCACAGCACGATCGTCGCCGACGGTCAGCAACGGACTGTTCTGGCCCTTTTCAATGGCTTCGCTGCGAAACGCCGCTTCAATGACTTTTTCGTCGCTGCCGAACTCGCCGCCGCCTTGGCGCGTGAACTTCGCGAGCTTTTGCAATGGCAACTTCAGCGTCTCGGCAACGCTGCCCAACTCGGTTAACGCCTTAAACGCTTCATCGGCCAGCAACTGGGACCGTTCGTAGAAGAGGGTCTGAGCTTTCTCGTTGCGGTATTCCGTTTCAAGTTCTGCGCGCGCCGCGTCGAACGACTTCACGTCGCCGCCTTCGACGTCATCCAAGCGAATGATGTGATAGCCGAACTGCGTCTTGATCGGTCCTCGGACCTCGCCCTTGTTCATTGCGAATAAGGCTTCCTCGAACGGACCGACAAACATTCCGCGAGTCGCCCAATCCAAGTCGCCGCCCTTCGCTGCCGACACCGCATCTTGCGAGTACTGCTTGGCGAGCGCGGCGAAATCCCCGCCGGCATTCACTTTTGCAAGCGCTTCCTCGGCTTTCTTCGAGGCCGCCGCTTCGTCCACGCCGTCACCGACATTGATCAGAATATGGCGTGCGCGTCGACGCTCGGGCGTCGTGAGACGGTCTTTAGCTTGCTCGTAATAGCTGCGCAACGCCGCATCGTCGACGGGAATCGTCTGACTTACGTCGGCAAGTTTGAGTTCCACATATTCGAGGTCCACCGTTTCCGGCGTCATGTAGTCCGCGGGATGAGCGTCATACCACGCTTGAATTTCCTGATCGGTGACGGTCGCCGACGGCAAATAGCTCGCAGCCGACACAGTAACGAAGTCGATATCACGCTGCTCGCCTTCGAGCGCCTGTCGGCGCGTCAGCTCGCTTGGGGTCACGAATGCGCTCTCGGCGATGCCTCGCTGCAATTGTTCGACTTCGAGGTTCTTACGCAATTCCTCTTCGAACTGAGCACGCGTCCGGCCTTGCTGCTGCAATAACAACACGTAGCGCTCGTTCGAGAATTTGCCGTCAACGTGCAACTGCTCGAATCCGCTGATCGCCTGTCGCAACATATCGTCGCCGACGCGGAAACCGAGCTCGCGCGCGTGCTGCGTGAGCACTTCGGAGCGGATGTGCTCGTCGAGCACCATCTGCTGCTGCGACTTCACCATCTCCTCGGGAATTTGACCGCGGAGCATTTGCTGCAGACGCTGTTCCCTCTCCTGCCAAGAGCGGCGCACGGTTTCGATCGTGATGCCCTCGCCGTTCACCTTCGCGGCATAGCGCGCCGAAGCGCCGCTCTGCATGTCGACGCCGAAGAACACGAAGACGACACCGATCGCCCCCAAAAAGACGATCGCAACCCAGCCGGTGATCTTGTCGCGAATTGTTTGCAGCATTGGGAAGCCGTGCGTTCGAGAAATGGCGGAGCGGACGGGACTCGAACCCGCGACCCCCGGCGTGACAGGCCGGTATTCTAACCAACTGAACTACCGCTCCGCGCGAAAACCAATCTTCTTATACGTCGCAGCTTTCGCTACGGCGGCCCGCTCCGCGATGAACTTCACCGAAAAATCGGTGTGGCTCATTGCCAACATCGTGTCACTCGACGATGGCCTGCGGCAGTGGTTGGTGGGTGCTGACGGGATCGAACCGCCGACATTCGCCTTGTAAGGGCGACGCTCTACCAGCTGAGCTAAGCACCCGCCTATTCAACGGGCTTGCACTGATCGAACTGGAACGCTTGAATCGGACTACCGGTTTTAACCGGTTGGACGCTGTCGCCGCAATCCTAAACTCGAATCCCAACCTCGCCCCCACCAAACATCATAAACGACGAGTACAGCATGCGAACGCAACGCGCTTTGCCGCTGTGGTCCCGTCGTTTTAGGGCGCGCTAATTTACAGCATCCTTCAGGGCCTTGCCAGCCTTAAAACCAGGCACGTTGCTCGCCGGAATTTGAATCGTCGCGCCAGTCTGCGGATTACGTCCACTGCGCGCAGCGCGCGCTTTCACAACGAAGGTACCGAAGCCGACGATAGCCACGGTGTCGGCAGCCTTGAGCGCGTTGGTAATCGTTTCAAGCACCGAATCGACCGCGCGAGTTGCGTCGGCCTTCGCCAATCCGGTTTGAGTGCTAACGGCGTCAATGAGGTCGCCCTTGTTCATGCGAGTTCCTTAAAACAAAAAAATAATGCGATGAATACGATCCGCGCCGGAGGTGTTCAGCACGGCGAAAACGGGCGCGCGTTATAACAGTGGAGATACGGGCGGTCAACGTCGATGGTGCATAAAGCAACGCCGGCTGACGCCGGCGTTGTTATTCCACACATAAACTTGTGGAAATATGGGTGCTTAGTGCGCCTGGACTTGTTTTGAGCCGCGTTTACCGTTACGGCGCGCGCGCCCTTTCTCCGGAGCAGCTGGCGCCATGCCAAGCGGCGCCGGCATCGTCTTTAGCGCGTACTGCAGCACTTCGTCGATCCACTTCACCGGTTTGATATCCAGGTTGTCCTTGATGTTCTGTGGGATATCCACTAGGTCTTTGGTGTTCTCGTCCGGAATCAACACAGTGCGAATACCGCCGCGATGAGCAGCCAGTAGCTTTTCCTTCAAACCGCCGATCGGCAGGACTTGCCCGCGCAACGTAATTTCGCCGGTCATTGCGACATCGGAGCGCACTGGAATCTTGGTCAGAGCCGACACCAACGCGGTACACATCCCGATGCCTGCGCTCGGACCGTCTTTCGGGGTTGCGCCTTCCGGCATGTGAAGATGGACATCGATCTTTTGGTAGAACTCAGGCTCGAGCCCAAGTATCGACGCGCGGCTACGCACTACGGTCATAGCGGCTTGTATCGACTCCTGCATGACGTCGCCGAGCTGTCCGGTGTGCGTGAGCTTGCCTTTACCGGACACGATTGCCGCCTCGATGGTCAACAACTCGCCGCCCACCTCCGTCCAAGCGAGACCGGTGACTTGGCCGACTTGATCCTGCTCCTCGGCGCGACCGTATCGGAATCGGCGAACGCCCAAGTATTTGCTGAGGTTGCGCGGCGACACAGTGATCGACTTGGTGTCTTTCTCGGACAGCAATTGCTTCACTGACTTCCGGCAGATCTTGGATATTTCGCGCTCGAGATTGCGCACGCCGGCTTCACGCGTGTAGAAACGAATGATGTCCTTGATCGCGGCTTCGGAAACATGCAATTCGTTTTCTCGAAGGCCGTTTTGCTTCTGCTGCTTGGGCTGCAGATAGCGCAGCGCGATGGCCGCTTTCTCATCCTCGGTGTAGCCGGCAAGGCGGATGACTTCCATACGGTCGAGCAGCGGCGCCGGAATGTTGAGGCTATTCGCCGTGCAGACAAACATGACCTGCGATAGATCCAAATCCACTTCCAGGTAGTGATCGTTGAAGGCGGTGTTCTGCTCGGGATCCAGCACTTCGAGCAGTGCGGACGACGGATCGCCGCGAAAATCCATCGCCATCTTGTCGACTTCGTCGAGTAGGAAGAGTGGATTGTTGACGGCGGTCTTGACCAAGTTTTGCACGATCTTGCCCGGCATCGATCCGATGTAGGTGCGTCGATGTCCGCGTATTTCAGCTTCGTCACGCACGCCGCCCAGCGACATGCGCACGAACTTGCGATTCGTAGCGCGCGCGATGGACTGCCCCAACGACGTCTTGCCGACACCGGGCGGGCCAACCAAGCACAGAATCGGGCCTTTGAGCGTCTTCACGCGCTGCTGAACGGCCAAGTACTCGATGATGCGTTCCTTGACCTTCTCCAATCCGTAATGATCTTCGTCGAGCACTTTTTCGGCGACCACGACATCATTGCGCACCTTGGTCTTTTTCTTCCAAGGACATTTCACAAGCCAATCGATGTAATTGCGGACCACCGTTGCTTCCGCCGACATCGGCGACATCAATTTCAACTTGCCTAATTCCGAGAGCGCCTTGTCGCGCGCTTCCTTAGGCATGCCCGCTTTCTTGATGCGTTGCTCGAGCTCGGCGACTTCGTTCGGCGCGTCCTCGAGATCGCCCAACTCCTTTTGAATCGCCTTCATCTGCTCGTTCAGGTAGTACTCGCGCTGGCTCTTCTCCATCTGCTGCTTCACGCGGCCGCGAATCCGCTTTTCGATTTGCAGCGTATCCATCTCACCTTCAATCAAGGCAAGAATGTGCTCCAAACGCTTGCGCACGTCTTGAATCTCGAGCACGCGCTGCTTCGCATCGAGTTTCAGCGACATATGCGCGGCAACATTGTCCGCAAGGCGGCCAGGCTGCTCGATGCCGGCCAAGGCCGTCAGCGTCTCCGGCGGCACTTTGCGATTCAACTTCACATACTGTTCGAACTGAGCAATGACCGATCGCGTGAGCACATCCATCTCACGCTCATCGAACTGCTCTTGGTCCTTGATCACCGTGACTTCTGCGGAGAAGTAAGGTCCCGCGATGACCTTCTCGACGGTCGCGCGCTCGGCGCCTTCTACCAATACCTTGACCGTACCGTCCGGTAGTTTCAGCAGCTGCAGGATGGTCGCTAGCGTTCCGATTCGATACAGGTCCTCGGGTCCGGGTTCATCCACGTCGGCCTGCTTTTGGGCTATCAGCAAAATTTGCTTGCCGACTCGCATCGCCTGTTCGAGCGCGAGGATGGACTTCTCACGACCCACGAATAGCGGCATCACCATGTGGGGATAGACCACCACATCACGCAATGGCAGCACGGGCACCGCGGTGCCGGCTGCGGGCGATTCTTCTACTGTGGGAGTGTCGGGGGTGTCGTTGCTCACTGGGTTACCTTTGCGTGCGCGGCGCGGAAGACAATATTAAGGAATCACATCGGATACCGACATGGCGCCTGCACTTTTTAATTCAAGTGAGGCGAGTCGCAAGCTCTAAATTCCCTTCCTTCGACTTGCGCAGGAGATTCGTCGTCGACGCCGCTCGTCGTCGGCCCTGCACGTATCTGAAAATACCCGATGAGACGACCGCTCACCAGTGCCAGATGTCGCAAACTAGGCCGCCTGAGGTCGTGGACCCGCACATTCATCCAAGCGCTTATTCGACCGCTCGGTTGGCTGTGGATCGAACGCGGCGACCACAGTTCATGCATACGGGCTTTTTTTCCGTCCACAAAGCAAAAACGCCGCGAAGCGGCGTTTTTGGGTGGCGGATTGGGCGACGCGATTTAGTGGTCGCTACCCGTTGGGCGCCGCTCTTCTACCACCGGCGAAAGTCGCGCATCTTCAGTACGATAGACCAGATAGGGCTGGTTTTCACCCCGAATGACCGCCTCGTCCACCACAACTTTCTGCACATTACGGGCTGACGGCAGGTCGTACATCGTGTCCAGAAGCACGGTTTCCAAAATCGTGCGCAAGCCGCGGGCGCCGGTGCGGCGCTGCATCGCCTTCTTGGCCACGGCACGCAGCGCGTCGGAGCGGAACTCGAGTTCGACACCTTCCATGTCGAAGAGCTTGCGGTACTGCTTCGTGAGCGCGTTCTTCGGCTCCATCAGAATCGACATGAGCGCTGATTCATCCAATTCGTCCAGCGTCGCCACGACCGGCAACCGACCAACGAATTCTGGGATCAGGCCGAACTTGATCAAATCTTCCGGTTCCACATCGTGGAAAACGTCATTGCCATGTGGGCGATCGTTTTGCTGACGTACTTCAGCCGTGAACCCAATACCCGTCTTCTGGGTGCGGTTCATGATGATCTTTTCGAGGCCGGCGAACGCGCCACCGCAGATGAACAGGATATTGCCGGTATCCACTTGCAGGAATTCTTGCTGTGGGTGCTTACGACCCCCTTGCGGTGGCACCGAAGCAATCGTGCCTTCGATCAGCTTCAGCAACGCTTGCTGCACACCTTCGCCCGACACGTCGCGCGTAATTGAAGGGTTGTCGGACTTGCGCGAGATCTTGTCGATTTCGTCGATGTAAACGATGCCCGTCTGCGCTTTTTCTACATCGTAGTCGCATTTTTGCAGCAACTTTTGAATGATGTTCTCGACGTCCTCGCCGACATAACCGGCTTCCGTGAGCGTCGTGGCATCTGCGATCGTGAACGGCACGTTGAGTAGTCGGGCCAGCGTCTCCGCGAGCAGAGTCTTGCCGCAACCGGTTGGACCGATGAGCAGGATATTGCTCTTGGCGAGCTCGATTTCTTCCTTCCGGCCTTCGGTCGTTTTGGTTTGCAACCGCTTGTAGTGGTTGTACACGGCCACAGAGAGCACCTTCTTGGCGCGCTCCTGACCGATCACATATTCGTCCAGTACTTTCTTGATTTCTTGGGGTTTCGGCAGCTTGTCGCGCGTGCGCTCCGCACGCTCTTCCAGCTCTTCGCGAATGATGTCGTTACAGAGCTCGACGCACTCGTCACAGACGAACACCGACGGGCCGGCAATTAACTTGCGCACTTCATGCTGGCTCTTGCCGCAGAAAGAGCAATACAGCAGTTTGCCGTCGTCGTGTTTGCCTCTGGAGTCTTCGGACATGCTTCACCTTACCGTTAGTACCGACTTCCGGACCAAACTCTAAATAAATAGAGTGCTCCAGAAGCCCTCGCTATATAGCACGCGCTACCCAGTGGCTGCAAAGAACCGAGTAGCTATTTCCAAATGCTCGGTGGAATTAATCCACCATCAAATCAATTACTTAGCGGGAGCCCCTTCGGCACTGGGTGCTGGACCCCGCGCATCTAGCACTCGGTCGATCAGCCCGTAAGCAACTGCCGCATCGCCGCCCATGAAATTGTCGCGATCCGTGTCCAGCGCGATCTTTTCTATCGTCTGGCCGGTGTGCTTTGACAGAATGCGGTTTAGCCGATCCCGGGTCGATAGGACCTCGCGAGCATGAATGTCGATGTCCGAAGCCTGCCCCTGGAAGCCCGCCAGCGGCTGGTGAATCATCATGCGCGAATGCGGCAGACAGTAACGCTTGCCTTTGGTGCCGCCGGCCAGCAGCACAGCGCCCATGCTCGCGGCTTGTCCGATACACATCGTGCTGACGTCTGGTTTGATGAATTGCATCGTGTCGTAAATTGAAAGGCCGGCGCTCACCGAGCCTCCCGGCGAATTGATGTAGAGGTTGATATCTTTGTCCGGATTTTCGGATTCCAAGAACAGCAACTGCGCCACAACCAAATTCGCCATGTAGTCCTCGACGGGACCCACAAGGAAAATCACGCGCTCTTTCAGCAAGCGCGAATAGATGTCGTACGCGCGTTCGCCGCGTGCGGTCTGTTCGACCACCATCGGAACTAAATTCAATGCGCGAGTTTCTAGGGCGCTCATAGCTATATGTCTCGATATCAAAGACGTAGGGGATAAATCAAAAAGGGAATGGACGACAGCATAACCTGAAACGCCCGCAACGGAGCGGCAACCCGAACGATTGTGAGATCGGTTCGAGTTTCTACGCGGTAACCCTAGTTTTCCGCGGCGGCGCGGAATGCGCCTAGCCGCGGGAATTGCGAGGTTTCGACGAACCTACGCGCCGAAATTCATCAACTCTTTGAAGGACGACTGCTGGTCTGTCGTTTTGGCGCGTTCCAGCATCCAATCGGCAGCCTGTTCTTCGAGGACGCTGGATTCCAACTGACTGCGCAACTGTGCATTTTCGCGATAGGCGCGCATCAGCTGCTCCGGATCCGGATAGCTTTGCGCTAACTCGACCAGCTTTTCCTGCACCTTCGAACGATCCAATTCGATCTTCGCGGACTTCACAACTTCGCTGATCAGCAAGCCAAGCGCCACACGCTGACGAGCGGCTTCTTGAAACTGATCCGCTGCGGGCAATTGCGACACATCACGCGCGCCGACGCGTCGGCCCGCATCGAGCTGCATGTTGCGCACCTGTTCTTCGACCAACACTTTAGGCACATCGATTGGATTTGCGGCCAGCAAGCCATCGAATAGTTGGCGCTTGATGCGACCACGTACCGATTGACTCAATTCATGACGCATATTTTCTTCGACTTCTTTGCGCAACTGGCCGACGCCGCCTTCCTCGACACCGTAGTGTCTGCAGAACTCGTCGTTCAATTCCGGTAGTTGCTGTTCTTCCACCTTGTGCACGGTGATCGCAAACGAGGCGGTTTTGCCGGCCAAGTTCTGCGCCTGGTAATCGGCGGGGAAGTTCACCGCAATTGTTTTCGTCTCACCGGCGCGAGCGCCTTTCAGCCCCGACTCGAAGTCGGGCAGCATGCGGCCGGCGCCGAGAACGACCGGCACGTTTTCGGCTTTACCACCATCGAAGGCGACGCCGTCGATGGTGCCTAGGAAGTCGATCGTCACCTGGTCCGTTTCGCGGGCTTCACGATCGGCTGCGGCAAAACTTGGCCGTTGGCGGCGCAGATTATCGAGCATCGCGTCGACATCGCCGGTGGTCACTTCGGCGATTGGCTTCGCGACTGCGATGTCCTCCAAGCCCTTGAGCTCGATTTCAGGGAAAATTTCGAATACAGCGCGATATTTGAGATCGTCGCCACTCTCGAGCGAAATTGGTTCGATCTTGGGCGCAGTGACCGGAACGATCTTCTGCTGGCCCACAGCTTCAGCGAAGCTCGACTGCATCACGTCACCGAGCACTTCCTGCCGCACTTGCGGGCCGAATTGCGCACGCACGACCTTCACCGGCACCTTGCCCGGACGGAAGCCCTTCAGACGCACCGTGCGCGTCATCGATTGCAGACGATCCTCGATCGCCTTCTCGATGCGTGCCGCCGGCACTTGTATTTCCATGCGCCGCTCAAGCGTGCCCGTCGATTCAACTGAAACCTGCATAGCAAAACCTCAAGGAACGAAACCATCTAGGGACGACGCGGCAATTCACCGCTTCCAATCCACAGCAACCAAACCGGGCGCCACAACGCCTCCAAACAATGCCCATGAATGGGCGTCGGCGCGCCAGCGTTTCGCTGGCGTGCCGGTCATAAATGAAAACCACGCTTTTCATTTATGACTCGGTTGTCGTGGCAGGAGCCCGATCAACCGATCAACCGATCAACCCACATCGATCTGAAAGCTAGGTGCTTTCAGATCGATGGTGCGAAAGGAGGGACTCGAACCCTCACGGGTTACCCCACTGGAACCTAAATCCAGCGCGTCTACCAGTTCCGCCACTTTCGCAAGCGATAACTCTTCGCCCAGGGTCCAGACCCACCCGGCGAGGGGCGCGGATTATAGCCGAGCGAATCGCCGCTCAAGCAAATGTTTCCCGTCCCTTTTTCAGGGTTGAATGGGCTCATCTGCGCGCTTTGGCTGAACAGAATGCAGGGCCCGGGTCCGGCGACCGTCAGAGCAGTGCCCGCGTCGACACGACCATGCCATCCTCATCGACGTACACCCAGTCCCCAGGGCGAATGCTGGCGCCCGCTAGCTGGATAGGGATGTCGCGCTGCCCCTCATTTTTCCTTTCGCTGCGCAGAGGTAGTACCCCTAAAGCGAGCACGCCCAAATCGAAAGTCGCAATATCGGAGCTGTCTCGAATGCAGCCGTGTACCACCACGCCAGCCCAGCCATTGTCGGCGGCTTGCTTTGCCAGCAAATCGCCCAGCACGGCGCAGCGTTTCGAGCCACCCGCGTCCACCACGAGGATCCTCCCTCGACCCGGCTCTCCTACTGCTTCCTTGACCCGGGAGTTGTCCTCGAAGCACTTGACCGTCGATGCCGGGCCGGCAAATCGCTTGCGTCCGCCGAACGAGCTAAAGACGGGCGCCGCAATCTGCAACTCGGCTGAAAATTCATCGCATAGATCGGCTGTCTTGAATTCCATAGCGGCTCCTCGGCAGAGCGCAATGTTGGCACAGCGGACGAACGACGCAAAGGCGGGTACGATGCCGACTTGGGCAATACGGAGTTCGGCATGCGGGATCTGCGTGAACACATCGTCGATGTTCCTGATTTCCCGAAGCCCGGCATCCTCTTCCGCGACATCTCGCCTCTCCTTCGCTCGCAACTTGCCGCAACAACGGATGCGCTGAGTGCTCTCGCTACCGACACTGAATGGCAAAGCGTCGATGCTCTGGTCGGCGTCGAGTCGCGCGGTTTCGTGCTGGCTTCAGCGCTTGCGCTTCGCCGCGACAAAGGGCTGATCATGTTGCGTAAACAAGGAAAATTACCGCCGCCGACGATCAGCGAGCGGTATCAACTCGAATACGGAACGGATGCGCTCGAAATTCGGCCCGGCGCAGGCCGAGTTCTACTGATCGACGACGTTCTCGCAACGGGCGGCACATTACGCGCCGCCGCCGATCTCTGTGCACGCGCCGGCTACGAAGTGGCCGGTCTCTTGGTGCTGATCGATCTACGCATCGCACCGTTCGAATGGCGATCGATGCCGGCCAGATCCGTCATTGAATATTGAGCAACACCGTGCCGCGTATTTTCATTTGTTTGTTGGGAGTGTTTGTCATGACGTTGACCGCCGCCGAACCCGCATCGCGCTCCATTGTGATCGGACATCGCGGCGCGAGCGGGTATGTTCCGGAGCATACGTTGACGTCGTACTTCATCGCCGTTCAACAAGGCGCCGACTACATCGAGCCCGATCTCGTCAGCACAAAGGACGGCGTTCTCGTCGCTCGGCATGAAAACGAAATCGGCGGCACCACCGACGTCGCGCGACACGCCGAGTTCGCGTCGCGCAAAACAACGAAGACAATCGATGGCAAGCAGATCGAAGGCTGGTTCACCGAAGACTTCACACTTGCCGAGCTTAAAACCTTACGTGCACGCGAAAGATTACCGGAGCTGCGTATCGGCAATACCCGGTTCGACGGACAATTTGAGATTCCAACGCTCGATGAAATCTTGTCGCTCGTACGAGCACTCGAGCGGATGCGGGGCCCTGGCGAGCCGCGCATCGGCGTCTATCCGGAAACCAAACATCCAAGCTATTTTCGTAGCATCGATTTGCCGCTCGAGGGCGGGCTACTTCGTACACTCAAACGTTGGGGTTATCGCGGCAAGGATGCGCCCGTGTTCATCCAATCGTTCGAAGTTGGCAATTTACAAGCGCTTCGCAAAAAGACTCAGATTCACCTCGTCCAGCTGATGGAAGCTAGTGGATCGCCCTACGACTTCATCGCTCGCGGCGATCGACACGGCTATGCAGACCTTGCGAGTGCACAAGGACTCCGCGACGTCGCGCTGTATGCCGACGCGATCGGCGTCGATAAGTCGATGGTGATTCCGGTGGACGCAAACAACACACTGCTGAGACCCACATCGTTGGTCAATGACGCGCATGCCGCCGGGTTGAAGGTGCATATCTGGACGATGCGTGCCGAGAATGTTTACTTGCCCAAACAGTTCGGCTCCGCCGATGGCCCTGCAGCGCTTGGGAATTTAGACGGCGAAATCGGCGCGTTCTTGGCAGCGGGGATCGATGGCTTCTTTAGCGATCAGCCGGACATCGGCGTACGCGCTCGCAATCGCGCGCAAGTGGCCCGCTGAAATAATCAGGTGATTGAGCCGCATTCGTTTTGCCGGACCACGTCCGCGAGCTTTGCGATACTGCTAGGTGCAAATACCTGAGCGGCCTTACTTCGAGCGCCCTTATTTCGAGCGACCCTTCAGCGCTGCCGCCAATGCGTCCGCCATCATTCCGTTGCCTTGCGGTTCGGGTTTGGGCTGATGCTTTGCGGGCGACGCATTCGAGCGGCGTGGCGCGTCCTGCGTCGGACGACGTTCGCCCGTACTACGCGGAGTCGCATCGTCCAAGCGCATCGTGAGCGCTACTCGCTTGCGGGCGACGTCGATCTCCAAGACTTTCACTCGCACGACATCGCCGGCCTTCACGACTTCGCGCGGATCTTTCACAAATTTATTGGAGAGCATCGAGATGTGCACCAAGCCGTCTTGATGCACGCCGATATCTACGAAGGCGCCGAAGTTCGCGACGTTAGTGACGACACCTTCGAGGAGCATGCCGGGCTTCAAGTCTTTGAGTTCGTTAACGCCGTCTTGGAACGTCGCTGTTTTGAATTCCGGTCGCGGATCGCGGCCTGGCTTCTCGAGTTCAGTCAAAATATCGCGCACGGTCGGCAACCCGAAGGTGTCATCGACATACTTCTTAGGCTCGAGTTTACGTAGCGTCGCGCCATCGCCCAAGAGTTCCCGAGCACCACGCTTCAAGTCATCGAGGATTCGCTGCACCACGACGTACGATTCGGGGTGGACTGCAGACGCATCTAACGGGTCTTCGCCATTCATCACGCGCAAAAAGCCCGCAGCTTGTTCGAAAGTCTTTGCTCCAAGCCGCGGCACTTTCTTTAATGCCTGCCGGCTTGCGAATGCGCCGTTCTGATCGCGGTAGCTAACGATATTTTCCGCCAGCACGCTCGACAGGCCGGAAATGCGCGCCAGTAGCGCGGGCGATGCCGTGTTGACGTCGACCCCGACGGCATTGACGCAATCCTCAACGATGGCATCGAGTTGCTTCGCAAGCTTCGTTTGATTCACATCATGTTGATACTGACCGACGCCAATGGACTTCGGATCGATCTTGACCAACTCCGCGAGCGGATCCTGCAGTCGCCGGGCGATAGACACTGCGCCGCGGATGCTGACATCCATGCCGGGCAATTCCTTCGAGGCCAACTCCGATGCGGAATAGACCGAGGCCCCCGCCTCCGACACCACAATTTTCGTGACTGATTGGCCGCCAAAATGTTCGGCGACCAACTTGATCAACTCGCCCGCCAACTTATCCGTCTCGCGCGATGCCGTGCCGTTGCCGATCGCGATGAGATCGACCTTATGCTGCTTCACGAGTCGACCCAAGACCACTAGCGATCCATTCCAATCGTTGCGCGGTTCGTGCGGATAGACCGTTGACGACTCGAGCACCTTGCCAGTGCTATCTACGACCGCGACCTTGACGCCTGTGCGAATCCCGGGATCGAGACCCATCGTGATGCGTGGGCCTGCGGGCGCCGCCAACAACAAATCGTGCAAGTTGCGGGCAAATACGCGAATCGCTTCCTCTTCGGCCTGCTCGCGTAAGTGCGAGAACAACTCGCTTTCCAAACTCCACGCGACTTTGATCGACCACGTCCAGCGCACAGTCTGCTGCAGCCAAGCGTCGGCGGCTCGCCCCTTATCGGCGACTTGATAGCGCGCGGCGATTTTGAGTTCGCAGGCATTCGGTGGCAGTGGCGTCCCGGCGGCTGCATTCAGCTCCTCGGGCAACTTCAGCGTGACGCGCAAGAACTCTTCCTTGCGCCCACGAAACAGCGCCAGTGCGCGATGCGACGGAACATTCTGGAGCGGCTCTTGATAGTTGAAGTAATCGCGAAACTTGGCGCCTTCCGCCTCTTTGCCTTCAACCACAATGGAAACCAGCACCGCGTGATCGGTCAAATAGGTTCGCAACTGCCCGAGCAACTCCGCGTCTTCCGCAAATTGCTCCATCAATATCTGCCGAGCGCCATCAAGCGCCGCTTTGACATCCGGAACGCCCGGATTCTTATCTTTGTCGGGGCCGAATTCGAACGGCTCACGCAAATACTTTACCGCTTCTGCTTCCGGATTAAGCGCTGGATTGGTCAACAACGATTGCGCCAGTACGTCAAGTCCGGCTTCTTTCGCAATCTGCGCCTTGGTGCGACGCTTCGGCTTGTAAGGTAAGTAGAGATCTTCGAGTCGCTGCTTGCTATCGGCACTTTCGATGCTGGCCTTGAGTGCCGGCGTCATCTTCTGCTGCTCGTCGATGCTCTTTAAAATCGCGGTGCGGCGTTCTTCCAATTCGCGCAGATACGTTAAGCGCTCGAGCAACGTACGCAGCTGAGTATCGTCTAAGTTGTCCGTCACTTCTTTGCGATAGCGCGCGATGAATGGCACGGTGGCGCCTTCATCAAGCAAAGCGACTGCGGCCGCTACCTGCTGAGGTCTGCAGGAAAGTTCTGTGGCAATTCGAGATTCAATGGAAGGCAGCGCAGGCATGGATTTCTAAGCGGTAAGTTTTAGGCCGCCCGCACTATGCAGAAGCCGACTCTGCATCACAAGACTTGCCGAACGGGAAAGAAGTCGCTAGTCGCTACTAAGAGGATAGAAGTCGCTAGTCGTTAGTGGCTAGTCGTTAGCCAGACTGAAACGAGAAGCCGCTAGTCGTTAGTCGCTAGTCGTTAGCCAGAGCGGAGCGGATCAAGCATCCTGATCCGGCTAATACCTAACGACTAACGACTAACCCCTTCATTCTGCTCTCATCTGGCTAACGACTAGCGACTAGCGACTTCCAGTCTTTCTGGCTAACGACTAGCAACTAGCGACTAGCGACTTCCTTCTCCGCCTACTCAATATATCCGCGCTCGCCGTGTTGCGCGAGGTCGAGCCCTTCGGACTCGTGCTCTTCGGACACGCGCAGACCGAGCGTTGCATCGAGTAACTTAAGAATGATGTACGTCGCAAGCGCGCACCATGCGGCCGTTACGCCGACGCCGAGCAACTGCACACCGAGTTGCTTGGCCATCGTCATGCCGTCGGCATATCCCACGCCGCCGAAACTTGCGCTGACGAAAACGCCGGTGAGAATCGAACCAAGCACACCGCCCACCCCGTGCACGGGTGAAACGTCCAGGGAATCGTCAATATGCAAGCGGCGCTTCAGTATTTGCGTTGCGAAGAAGCACACGACGCCGGCTAGTCCGCCAATCAATACCGCGCCAGTCACGCCGACGAAGCCAGAAGCCGGTGTGATGGTGCCAAGACCCGCCACCATGCCGGTGACAATCCCGAGCACGCTCGGCTTGCCGTACTTCCACCACTCCATGCACATCCAGGCTAGCGCGCCCATTGCCGCACCCAAGTGCGTGACGAGCATGGCCATCGCGGCAGAGCCGTTAGCCGCTAACGCGCTACCGGCGTTAAAGCCAAACCAACCCACCCACAGCATGCCCGCTCCCAGCACGCACAACGGCATGTTGTGCGGTGGCATGGCAACGTGAGGAAATCCTTTGCGATGCCTGAGCACCAACGCGGCTACCAATGCAGCGACGCCGGCGTTGACGTGGACGACGATGCCGCCCGCAAAATCGAGGACACCCAACTTGGCGAGCCAACCTCCGCCCCACACCCAGTGACACACCGGGATGTACACCAGCAGTAACCACAGCGCGCTAAACCACAGGACAGCGCTGAAGCGCATGCGCTCCGCAAAGCCGCCGATGATGAGCGCGGGGGTGATGATCGCAAACGTCAGTTGGAACATCGCAAATGCGGGTTCCGGCAGACTTCCGCTCATGGACTCGCGACTCACGCCGGAAAACCATACTTTGTCGAGCGTTCCGATGACTGCTTGCATCGAACCGCCATCGCCGAATGCCAGTCCGTAGCCGCCCACCAGCCACAGCACGCTGACTAGGCAGGTAATCGCGAAGCACTGCATGAGGATGGACAACACGTTCTTGGTGCGCACCAGACCCGCGTAGAAGGCCGCCAATCCAGGAAGCGTCATGAATAACACGAGTGCCGTGGCCGTCAGTATCCAGGCCGTATCGCCAGAATTAAGCGGACTATCCGCGGACTGGGCCGCGGTAAAGGCAACACAACCGCCGACCGCCGATAGGAATCGGAACCCGTTTGAACGCGCCATTGCGTTTCCCCTTTTGTTTTTATGGCCGGCGCCGTTGCCGACAAATGTTCGGTTCTTGTCCGAACGGCGGCATTTGAATGCGCCCGCGCGAAGAAATCAAGCGCCGCGGAAAAATGACCGAGTCAGCTTGCCTCGGTGCCGGGCCAGCGCTCCGAACACAAGGCCAGAAACCGCTTCGCCGCCTGGGATTGCGCTTGCGCCTTCAAATAGTAGGCGCCCACTTGGCGTTCGATGTTCGAGAAAGGCATCCCTTCCACCGGCACCAGATTGTCAGGGACGTCTTGGACGAGATCGGACAGGTAAGTCACGCCCTTGCCGTCAGCCACTAACGAGAGTCGCAACTCCATATGGCTGACTTCCCAGACGGAAGCGAAGGCATCCCGCAGCCTCTCCCCACCCGCCCGCCGCACTGATTCGTCGAGGAATGAGGTCAGTAGCGGTAATGTGCGCAATCCGCCGGCGGGATCGCGCCGCAATGCATCGCGCGCCGGATGATCGCGCGCAATCATCAAGCGACGCACTTCTCTAAAGCAAGGGCGCAGCGCAAAGCGAGCCGGCATCGAATGATGGAAAGGGCCAAACCCCAACTCCCACCGCCCTTCGGCAACGCCCAAGACAATTTCTCGACTAGGCGCAACGACGACTTGCAATCGCGTCAGCGGATTGCGTTCGCAAAATTCCTTCAGCGTTGCGACACCGACCTTTGCATTGGCCGCCGGCGATAGCGCCAACGACAACGTCGACAATTCTCCCGCTTTTATGCGCGCAATATCGGTGAGCGCTTCGCGCTCTTCGTTCAACGAACCTTCGACGAACCGCATCAAGCGCAAACCCGCTTCGGTGAGCTGCGGCGGTGTTCCTCGCTGCAACAATGTCACGCCCAAACGATGTTCGAGATTTGCGATGGCCTGGCTGACCGCCGATTGCGACATGTCGAGGCGTTCAGCGGCACGACTGAAGCCGCCGGCTTCGATGACGGCTTGAAAACATCGCATCTCGTGGCGTTCGATGGACATAAGTCAATGTGTGAAGGTGTCCGGAAACTCTCGTATCGGCGATTCTGTCGCGTCGCGTGCCGCGTGTCACCTTTTCCCCGTCATCGTTACAAGTCATCGTCGCGGCTAATACCTCCATCGACTTGAGGCTCTCGCTAACTCAAGAGGTACGACCTATGGTGTTGCCATTCAGGAGATGTCTATGAACGCAGTACTCAACAATGCACCCCAGATCCAGAAAGGCTTAGAAGGCGTCATCGCGGATGCGACGTCGGTGTCCGACGTGGATGGCGATGCCGGCCGACTGTATTACCGCGGTTACGCCATCGAGTCGCTTACCAAATATAGCTTTGCGGCCGTCGCCCATTTAATTGTGTTCGGCGACTTGCCCACTGCTCAACAAGAGTCTCGACTCGAGGAATACTTGTGGCGTGTCGGGCAATTGCCTCCCTTCGTTGCGAGCACGATCGCGACCCTTGCGGCAACACCCGCGCACCCCATGGAAATCTTGCAAGCGGTCGCACCCTTGCTTGGCGTCCAGACTGCAAATGATTCAACGAATGAATCGCCTCCCGCATCGATTGGACCCCTGGCATCGATTGGACCCTTTGCCTCAATCGGACGAGGTGCGGAAGAAAATGGAAGAAAATGAAGGATTGTTAGTAGCGGCACGCCTTCCCGCGGCAATCGCTTCGATCTTAGCAGCGCGTCAACAGCGAGCATTCGTATATTCGAATTCGCGCCGCTACGGTGAACGCTATTTGCAGATGCTGGGTTCTGCGTCGGACGCGAGCGCCGTCGATGTATTCGAGCAAACGCAGATCTTGCAACTCGATCATAGTTTCAACGCCAGCACCTTCACCGCACGCGTCGTGTCATCCACTCTGGCGCCACCCGCCAGCGCACTCGCCGCCGCGCTTGGCGCGCTTTACGGTCCACTCCATGGGCGTGCAGATCAAGCCGCTCTCGAGATGGCGGAGTCCGTCGGCGATCCAAGCAATGCCAATCGCTACGTCGCGGAGTGTGTTGCGAACAAAAAACTTGTCATGGGAATGGGTCATCGCGAATACCGAGTGGTCGACCCGCGAGCGAAAGTCATCAAGCAACTTGCGGAACGCATAGCGAAAGAGACGAAACACAAGCACCTGCTCGCAACGCTAGCGGAGGTCGAGAAGGAGTTCGTCGCCCAAACTTCCGCCAAAAGCCGCGCGCTTCGGGCCAACCTGGAATTCTACAAAGGCGTTGTCTATCTGGCGCTTGGGATTCCAAAGGACTATTTCACTGCAAGCTTCGCGGCGGCACGCGTCTTCGGCTGGCTGGCGCATATCGTCGAGCAGCGCAAGGACAATCGAATCATCCGGCCGTCGGCGCTGTATGTAGGTCAGCCGCCGCGCGACGCGTAGCGATCGGAGAGAAGTCGTTAGGGGTTAGTCGTTAGCCAGACTGAGATTAGAAGTCGTTAGCTGCTAGCTGCCAGCCGCTAGGGATTAGCCAGAATTTGGATCGGCGCTGACTCTTAAACATCTGGCTAACGACTAGCGACTAACGACTAACGACTTCCCGCTCTCTGGCTAACGACTAGCGACTAACGACCAACGGCTTCTTCCCGATTGACGGAGCGACTTCCGGCTCGCGACTACCCGCGAGCCGCTAGCGACTTCTCACTCTGGCTAACCCCTAGCGACTCGAACCGATTACTATCGGTTCATGACTAAACTTTTTGTCACGGGTGCTTCGGGATTTGTCGGCGGCGCGCTAGTTCGCGCGCTCGCGTCTCAACACGAGATTCGCGCTATGTCGCGCTCGCCGGCCAGTAGTCAGCTCATTCAATCTATGGGCGCTACGCCAGTGCGCTGTGAGCTCGGCACCGTCAAGCCGGACGACCTCGCGGGCTGCGACACGATCATTCATTGCGCCGCATTCGTGAAGCAATGGGGCACGCGCGAACAGTTTTGGAACGCGAATGTTCGCGGCACTCAGCAACTCTTGGCGGCCGCCAAGCAAGCCGGGGCTCGCCGCTTCGTTCACATCGGGACCGAAGCCGTACTGTTCAACGACGAACCGCTGCGCAACATCGACGAGACTTATCCCTATCCGCGTAGTTCACCGTTCTTATATTCCGCGAGCAAGGCGCTGGCCGAACAGAGTGTGCTGGCCGCCAATGATTCGACCTTTACCGCACTATCGATTCGACCACGATTCATTTGGGGACCTGGCGATCAAACTATTCTGCCGAGCTTGGCAGACATGGTTCGGAAGAAGCGCTTTGTTTGGATCGATCATGGAAGTGCGAGCACCTCCACCACGCACATCGATAACCTAGTTCAAGCCGTCACGCGGGCGCTTACGCATGGTGCAGGCGGGAATGCCTACTTCGTGACGGATCCCGGCATGACAACGTTCAAGGAATTCCTCACCGCGCTCTTGGCCACTCAAGGCTTGACGCCACCCGCCGGCTCCATGCCGCGCAACGTGGCCATGGGCATCGCAAAGTTTTTGGAAGCGTCATGGCGCATCCTTGGCATTCAGTCGGACCCGCCTGTCACGCGCCTTGCGGTGTCATTGATGTCGCGAGACTGCATACTCAAGATCGATAAGGCGCGGCGTGAATTGGGCTATGAGCCCAAACTCACGCGCGAACAAGGACTCGCCGGACTGCAAGCGCAGCGATCTGTTCATGCTTCAAGTTGAAGGTTTACGCAAACGCTACGGCGAACTCGAAGTTGTTCGCGGCATCGATTTTAGCGTCCCCCGCGGCGAATGCTTTGGGTTGCTCGGCCCGAACGGTGCGGGCAAAACGACGACGTTACGTTGCTGCCTTGGATTGATCGCTCCCGATGCGGGCTCGATCAAACTTGCGGGTTTACCCGTTCCCAGCGAAGCATTGAAGGCTCGCGTTCGTGTCGGCGTCGTGCCGCAATTCGATAGTCTCGATCCCGACTTCGATGTCACCGAGAACTTGGTGATGTACGCGCGCTATTTCGGCTACAACCGCAAAGAAGCCACCGCGCAGGTGCCACGATTGCTTGAGTTTGCCGGGCTAGTCGATAAGGCCAAGGCCAGCATCGAGTCGTTGTCCGGCGGAATGAAACGACGGCTGACATTGGCGCGAGCTATGGTCAACGATCCGCAAATTCTCTTCCTAGACGAACCCACCACCGGACTCGATCCTCAAGCACGACATCTAGTCTGGGATCGCCTAAAGACACTACTCTCCGAAGGCCGGACTATTATTTTGACCACGCACTTCATGGACGAGGCGCAACGACTCTGCAATCGCGTCGCGATCATGGACAAAGGGGTATTCATAGCATCGGACGCGCCGCATGGGCTGATCGATCGCGAGATCGAACCGGTGGTCGTCGAGGTCTACGGTGAAGGCGTCGAGTCCTGGTTCGAATCTCACGGCAGACGCTTGTCGGTCCGCGCCGAGTTGGCGGGCGACACTGCGTTTTGCTACTGCCGAGATCCTGAACCGCTATTGAAATCGCTTGAAGGACTCTCGGACCTGCGGGCGCTGAGACGCTCCGCGAACTTGGAAGACGTTTTCTTGAAACTCACCGGCCGCGATCTTCGCGATTGAAATCGCCACCCCTCAAAATGAATCCCGCGCTCGAATCCATAGACACCGCCGAACGCCGCGTTCTCAATCGCTGGCGCTTCCTCGACGTTGTGTACCGTAACTATCGCGTCTGGCGAAAGATGATGGTGTCGGCGCTGGTCAATCATTTGGCCGATCCACTCGTTTGGCTCGTGGGACTCGGCTACGGGCTCGGCAGATTGCTGCCTAACGTCGGCGGGATGAGTTACATGGAATTTTTAGCCTCAGGCATCTTGCCTTACAGCGTGATGAACTCCGCATCGTTCGAAGCGCTCTGGTCTGCGTTCACGCGCCTCAAATTTCAGCGCACCTGGGAAAGCATATTGAATGCTCCCATGACTGTCAGCGATATCGTACTCGGCGAGTGGGTCTGGGCCGCACTCAAAGGCGCGATGTCCGGCGTGGCGATTCTGTTGGTGATGACTGCGTTTGGCCTCGTCAAATCATTCGGCGCGCTTTGGGTGTTGCCGGTCATCTTGCTAACCGGGATGGCGTTCGCAGGGGTCGCGCTGGTCGTGACGTCGCTTGCCAAGAGCTACGATCTGTTCAGTTTTTACTTCAGCCTCGCCATCATGCCGATGATGCTGGTCTCCGGAATCTATTTTCCCATCGACCAGCTGCCAGGACCGTTGCAAGTCATTGCGCAAATTCTGCCGCTCTCGCATGCCGTCACGTTGTCGCGCGGCATCGTCGCCGGCGCACCGCTGAATGACGTCGTATTACACCTCGGCGTATTGGCGGCCTATGGCGCCGCGGGACTCTTCATCTCAGATCGATTGATACGCAGGCGGTTAGCAAAGTGAGCAGCATCGAGATTGTTCGTGCCGATTTGGATCGCGTCGAGCATCAAACGGCGATCATCGAGATGATCGACGCTTACTCACGCGACCCGATGGGCGACGAAAGGCCTTTGCCGGAGGATGTGAAACAGCGATTGATTCCGGGCCTGCGAAATCATCCGACGACAATTGTGTTTCTAGCCTTCGATGGCGCTCGCCCCGTCGGCATCGCGATGTGCTTCCTAGGTTTCTCGAGCTTTTACGCAAGGCCCCTCATTAACATTCACGACCTATCGGTGATCCGAGACTATCGCGGCAAAGGATTGGGCCGGCAATTGCTGGCAGAGGTCGCAGGCCACGGCCGGCAGCTTGGCTGCTGCAAGTTGACGCTTGAAACGCAGGAATACAACACCGCTCAACATTTGTATCGCAGCGTTGGCTTCGCTCGCGATGTGCACACGCCCGAGGCCGGCGGCGCGATCTTCATGACGATGAAGTTGTAAGGCGATAGAAGCGAGGAAGTCGCTAGTTGCTAGTCGTTGGCCGGAAGAAATCGTTAGTCGTTAGGGGTTAGTCGTTGGCCGGAAAAAGGCGTTAGTCGTTAGGGGTTAGTCGTTAGCCAGAATTCGGATCGAATCAGACTCTCTATCTGGCTAACCCCTAACGACTAACGACTTCTAAGTCGACTATGTCGACTTCAGCCACGCCTCCGCGTCCGCAACTGACGCGAACATGCGACCGTGGGCGCCACGATTGACGGCCACGTCTTCTGCAAACTTATTGTTCGTGAATTGCTCGGGCTTCGAATCGACGAAGGCCACCGTTATGCCATCGAATCCCAACTGGCTGAGTCCATCGGCGAAAGCGTATTGCTCCATGAAAGGCAGCTCGCCGATGATTTCTTCGTGAATGAGCACTTTGACTTGACCGCGTGCTTTGCATTCGCTGGCGACCTTCTGCCAGGTTGCACGAGTCGTTTCCAGATCTTCGCCGTGCCCTGTAATGCGCGCGTACAGGTACCCGCTGCGAATCTCGAAACTCACTTCGTTATGCACGACTTTGGATTTTACCGTCACGGACATCGCTCGCTGGCACCAGAGGCCGCGTTGACAATCCCTGACGCAAACGGTCACTGACGCGCTGACAGCCACTGTGGCTGGAACACACTATATATACCAATTCGGAAGGACCGAAGCGCGAATCCGCGCAGGCCTGGCGCTTAATCTAAAGAGCGCGCACCGAAACGAAAAGGGACACTTGTCCCACGACGATCCGTCAGCTCTTCGGCGTCAGCATACCTTGCTTCACGATGAAGTCGATGACGGCGTCGAGCCCTTGGCCTGTCTTCATATTTGTAAACACGAACGGCTTCTCGCCGCGCATTTTTTTGGCATCGCGATCCATCACCTCGAGCGACGCGCCGACATGAGGCGCCAAATCGATCTTATTAATGATGAGCAGATCCGACCGCATGATGCCAGGGCCGCCTTTACGTGGAATTTTGTCGCCCGCCGCCACATCGATCACATATAAAGTGAGGTCGGACAGTTCCGGGCTAAACGTTGCGGCCAGATTGTCGCCGCCGCTTTCGACGATGATCAGGTCGAGGCCCTGAAAGTCATTCATCAGTTCATCGATCGCCGCCAAATTCATCGAGGCGTCTTCGCGAATAGCGGTATGTGGACACCCGCCGGTTTCTACGCCGCGAATACGATCGGGCGTAAGCGCTTCACTGCGAATCAAAAACTGCTGATCTTCTTTCGTATAAATATCGTTGGTGACAACCGCGATGTTGAAGCGATCCCGCATTCGCTTGCAGAGTTGGTCCACGAGCGCGGTCTTGCCGGATCCGACGGGACCGCCGACGCCCATGCGCAACACGTCGCTGTTGGATTGCCTGGTCAGAGTTGAGACAGCGGACATGAGTTACTCCAATTGCGAAGCGTCGGTCACGCCAGAAGCCGACGGTAGTTGCAATGTAGAATACTGACCGACCGGATCACGCGATAGTGGCAGATTAACCCAGGCAACCAAACCCAGGCCATGCTCGAAGCTTTCCTTATTTCCACTGGCGTTGTCGCTCTAGCCGAAATCGGCGACAAGACGCAGTTGCTGGCGATTCTGCTTGCCGCCAAATTCCGCAAGCCGGTGCCGATCGTGTTGGGGATTTTGGTCGCGACACTGCTAAACCACGCCGTCGCGGGCGCGCTAGGAGCATGGTTGGCGACGCTTGTCGGTCCAACTTGGATGCGATGGATCTTGGGCGTCTCTTTTATCGCGATGGCCGTTTGGATATTGATACCGGACAAATACGAGAGCGAAGACGCCGCGCCGCCGCGTTACGGCGTATTCCTGACGACGTTGGTGATCTTCTTCATTGTCGAGATTGGAGATAAAACCCAGATTGCAACTGTTGCACTCGCGGCTAAATATTCGTCACTCGTGGCAGTGGTAGCCGGCACTACGCTTGGGATGATGATCGCCAATATCCCAGCGGTGTGGCTCGGGGATGTAGCGGCCCATAAGCTGCCGCTGAAATGGGTTAGGGCCCTGGCGGCAGGGATTTTCTTGGTTTTGGGGGTGTTGGTACTGGCGAACGTGGGGCTTGGACTCAATTAGATGTGCCCGCCGCGTGCGCCACGCGAATGATTTGGGTAAGATTCGCGCCCTTCTATTTGCGTCCGTAGCTCAGTTGGATAGAGCACTTGGCTTCGAACCAAGGGGTCGGGAGTTCGAATCTCTCCGGGCGCACCATATTTCTCAGGCTTTTCGCGATATCCGCCGTTTTCTTGGCGGACATGAGTCACCACTGAGTCACTGGCTAGCGATATATGGCGCTTTAGCGCCCGTCACAACCAGGAGAATGACCATGACTACGCCCGAAACCGAAACTGCCCAGGATTCCGAGCCGCGCATCGCCTTCATCGGACGCCCGGATGACGAGAAGATTAGCGACGGCGACGCCGATTACGCGCGGCAAGAGTTCCGCAACAAAGGACCGCTCTCGCCAAACAAGTTCGTGTTGGAACTCGAACGCATCATGCGCGAAGTCGAGTCGGTGAGGCGGGTTGCGGCTACCGCGGCGCTCGCGTGCAAATCGGCAACGTCGGACACCGTTGCTGACATTGCGGAGACCATAGACAAGCACGTTAACGAGCGGCTCTATGAGTTGATGCGCCAGCTGTCCGTCGCCCTATGGGACAGTGAGGACCTGTACGAGCCGATGTAAGTTGCGTCGCCCCGGTGAGCACGGCCGGGGCGCACTCCTTGAGTAATTGGCCGCGTACTGAAACACAGGAGAATGACGATGAGTGAGCCACTTGAGAAGCCTCTACCCTCGTTACGCCGGGCGCTAATGCGACGCTATCCGCTGATTGCAGTCACGAACTGCCATCTCCGAATCGAGAGCGATGGGTGTGCCACCCAGACGATTGGATTCAGTGGCTCAGTGACTCAGCTTCTCGAATATGGTCTCGCGACTCTCGATTCCAAAGGCGATTCGTTTGGGGGACAGGACGAATTCGGGACTAGATGGGCCGGGGGCATCGAGGGCGATCGAGGTTATGTGTTCCGACATACCAGCGCAGTCGACGAAATCCATCCCGCGCATCGCGCAAGGTGGTTTCCAAGCAAGAAGCTCTGCAGCCAAGTCGACCGAATCTGGCGCCAGATCTCGCGGAAAGGAAAGAACGCGTAGTTACGTTTGACAAGCCCCGGCGCCCGACGGCCGGGGCTATTTCTTCGGCATTCCCCATACCGACTGAACCAAGTCGTAAATTCTGAGATGGGCCGCCCCCGCATAACGAATCCGCAGATCCTGCACCGCCTTTTTAAAACTATCCGACATCGCGCTTTGTTGGTCAGTCGTGAAAGACCCAGGGACCTGCATCCCAATTGGGACCTCGTCCAGAAGGATTTCGCTCAACATCTCGGCGTAGACGTCGCCGAAGCGCTCGAGCTGCCTCCGATCGATGTCGAGCCTCGGCGCGATCTGATCGAGAATGGCAGAGATGGAATGCCGGATGATTTCCCTGCTCTTGTCCGGTGTTGATTCAGCGCCTGTCGGCAACGGAAACTTGATGATTTTGTCGCTCATCGATTGGGGCCTCTGCGCCGAATTTCGTGCACACGTGCAATCGTCTGATCTTGGCTGACCTTAAGAGCCGCGACAACTTCACCCCGCGTCACCGCATTACCGGCCCCGATATTTATGTTGTGCGTCAACGCAAAGCTAGCTCCGCCGAGCTGGTTGTTTGGCACGATGCTGCCGCCACTACCCGGAACAAACAGTTCAGGGCCACGCTCGCCGACAAGATAGTTGCCGCCCGCCATGACCAGCCCACCATTGGCGCGCACGCCATCGATTGGCACACTCCAGCCGGAGGGCGAAGTGGCAGGATTTCCACCTCCACCAACAAGCCCGCCGATCCATCCCAAGACGTCGCCGACGACTCCAGCATTGCCAGAGTCCGCGTCTCCCATGATGTACTTGGCGATGTTGGCTGCCGCAGCCTCGATCGCCATGTCCTGCAGCATTCGGCCGAACGACGAAAGCGCTCCGTCGAAACCGTTGTCAAATCCGTCTCGCAAAGTACGAGAAATCAGTTGTTGCGTTTGTCGCTGAGCTTCGCGCTCATATTCGGAAACCTTATCGATAAGCGCGAATTGTTCGTCTATGAGCGCGCGCTCGTTGTTAAGCGAGTGGGCGAGTTGTGCATCGGCGGCGGCCGCCATCATCTTTTGCAGCTCAGCTTCAGAGTTTTTCCAGTACTCGCCCTCTGCCTGGCGCTCTTCGACAAACGCCGTCCAGCGCAGATCTCTGTCCTTCTCGATCATCTTTTCGGTTTCGCCGCTAAAATCCAGCGGCTGAATGTCGAACTTGGGAGGTGCATTGATCATCGACCAGAATTCGGCGTCTTCCTTGGCGCGCCTATTTTCGTTGTCGCTGAATGTGCCACGACGGCCGGACTGACTGGCGATGATGCTGGCCTTGCTTTGTAGTAGGCGTATCTCTTCTTGTACCTTCGCGATGAGTTGGTCGTACTCTTCGATACTGGTCTTTAGCCAGCCAGCCCCCGTATGTCCAGTCCTTGCCCGCTCGCGTGCAGCCTCAAGCGCCTCAAGCTTCACCTTGAGGTCCTCCATCTCGGTCGACAGACCAAAGATGTCCGCCACCATATCGCCTACAAGGTTGGCGCTGCCACCCTTGACCGATCTCCAGAATCGATCCCATGCCTTTGCATTGCGATCAATGGCCGCAGTGGCCCGATCATCGAGCGTGATGCCAAGACGATCCGCTTCTGCCGCGAAATCGTTGATACCGGCACGGCCGCGCATCAGCATGGGGATGAGATCGGCGCCAGACTTACCGAAAAGATCCATTGCGATGCGCGTACGGTCTTCCGCATCCGTGACCCGCTTGAATCGATCAGCGATAAGGCCGAGTTGCTCTTGCAGCCCAATGCCTTTCAGCTTTCCGGCTTCAATGTTGATGGCCGCAAGCGCTTCGACGGACGGCTTCATGCCGCGTGCCGCGTTGCTGATGTTGTCCTGCATCTTCTTGATGCCGATGGACAACGATTCGAAGCTCACGTCGCTTTGTTCGGCGACGTACTTCATGCGCGAGAGTTCGCTTGCCAGAACGCCAGCGCGTTCGGCTGCATCGCCGATCTCATCGGCCGCACGAACTACGCTGCCAATGAATGAGATGATGCCGGCGCCACTCGCGAAGCCAGCCCCAAGTGCAGCGAGGCTTCTGGCACCCGTCACGACTGAGCGCTGGAAGCCATCGAGCTTTCCCTCGACGCGCGTCATGCCAGCTTCGAATGAAGCTGTGCGAGCGGCGATGTCGACAAGGATGTTAAAAAGCGCCATGTCTGCTAATCCTCCACGCTTAGATTGGGAGATAGCACGCTACGTAAGTAGCTCTTGCGCTCCGTCATCGCATCAAGACGCTTCAGCCCTTCAGCATCGAACATTCATCACCTCACAGCGCGGAGTACGGATTTTGTGGATCTGGTGGCGCGCTCGGCAGTCGCGCACGATCGCCTGGCGTCATGCCGAGTTTTCCCAGCCACTGCCGCAACTCTTTCAACGTGTCCAATTCGCTAGACAGCCAGTACTTGGCGAGCAGCCCCGCGCAGACTTCGACGGCAATTTCGTCCGAACTCGTGATGGCGACTTTCGGCAACCGTTCAACCAGGTAGCGCCAAGCGGACACTGCGCCTTGCGGCAGATGGGGCGGCGGTTCTCGCTTGAATTCAGCCGCGCCGGCGGGATCTTGGCGACGACGCTCAGGATGCTTTTTAAATGCGCCGCGCAGCTCAAGTACGTTTGATGGGAGTCGAGGTCTTGGCACAAGTCACCTAGTGACGTTCTCCAAAACGCGAAGCGCCAATTCGCATTTTGGAGACGTAAGAGTTTGGGGATGTTGTCGGTGTCCGGACACACGCTCTAGACATTTACCCGGGTATCCCCTCGCGATCAGGACGCGGCAAACTTCAACAGCTTGATCGCGCACGAGTCCGCCACAGCCCCCGCCATGCGCTTCGTGGTGTAGAAGCGAATGTAGGGCTTGTTGGTGTATGGATCCCGGAGCACTCGGACGCCCATCCGATCACCAATCCAATAGCCTCGCTTCCAATCCCCGAAAGCTACCGACAATGAGTTGGCAGCCACTGCGGGCATTTGCTCAGCTTCAGTGACGGGATAACCAAGCAAACGATCGGGCTGACCGTCCGACATGGATGGCTGCCACATTGGCTCATCCGTGGTCGTGGTCTTCATCTTGCGCAATTTCGTGATCGCTTCCGTAGGCATGATCCATCGCGCATTGCGTCGATACCGCGGTCGCAATGCGTGCACTACATCGACAAGCTTGTCGTAGATCAACGGCGCAGTAGTCGGCCATGCACCCGCTTGGCCGGTCGCAATGTGTTCGATGGTGCCGACGGGGCGTGTGCCCGCTGCGTCGGACGTCGCTGCAGTCGGATAGTTCGTGAAGCCGTGAGGCTTCAGAAGACCATCACCGCCGATGAATTGGGCATCCTCGTTCTCGCCGAAAGCGATACCGATCTCCTCGCCGACGAACCCTTCGATATCGAAAGCGGAATCATCGATGAGTTTCTGCGTGGCCTCCGGCATGCAGTAGATTTCCTTGCTGTTCATCGTGAACAAACCAAGAGAATTCCCGACGATTGCGGTTCGCGGGTCAACCTCACCCACCCAGCCCACAGCAGGGCGCGTGAGCGAGCGAGGGAATTCGGCATCAGCGCCCATCGGAAACACGCGCGCAATTCCGCGCATCACTGAGTTGACACCTTCGGACCTGAGAATCTGACGCACGAATTCGAGAGGCGCCAAATAGCCGCCATCGGTATCGATGCCGACTTGCATAGCCTTGTGTTCGTCGACGCTTAGCATTTCGCGCCCGCCGCGCAAGAATGTGCCGAACGCCTTTCGATACGCCTTGTAATCGAAGTCGCTGGGCAGATCCTGCCGCGTTGGATATGCAGCCTTGTGAGCCGCCGCAAATAACGCAGACAAGTCTTCTTTGCTCTCCGAACCACTTCCTTGAGTGCGCAAAAGGTTGATCTTTCGCTCGAGTTCGTTCCGATACTCCTTTTCCTCCTTGCCTTCCTTTTGCAGTTGCGCGATGGTTTTATTCAACCCAGCGATTGAGCCATCCACCGCCTTGTTATGCGCTTCAATCGCTTCCAAAACTTCAGATTCATCTTCCATAGTCATTCACCTTTCGTAAGGGCGGCCGCGTGCCTACGCAGCGCCGCCGCAACAGTTGAGAGTTCAGGGGATTCGGTTTGCCGCAATGCGGACCAGCCGCCTGCGACGATGCGTTTCGCTTCGCGCTGTGATAATCCGATGTCCTGCAGCAGTCGCTGCAAGTCAGCTGGGCCACGCAAATCCTTAACGCCAGTGATCTGCGCGCGCGGATTGGCGGGCACAGCCACAAGTGACACTTCTAGCAATTCGATGTCTTTCAGGACGCGATTTCGACCTTCCACGCCGTCGGCGCGAACGCGATATCCAATTGAGAGTGAGAGCGCATCGTCCTTGAGCAGCGCGTGCGCGTCCTTTGCCCGTTGCAGCGCCATCGTCAGCTTGCCGCCGACCTTGAGGCCGCGACTATCTTCCGCCAGCGACAGCCACTTGCCGATGGGCTCTTGCATGTCGTGACCCCATAACATGCCAGGCGATCCTTTCAGGTCGCCATATTCCTTGATCGATCGAGCGAAGGCGCCACGCATGATGACGTCGCCAGCGCGATCGGGTGCGCCGCCAAAAGTTGAGGCATAGCCAGAGAAAACGCCTTCCACAGAAACTTCTGCGCGTTTGATCTCGACTGATTTTCCGAATTTAAGTGCGTTACTCACGATGCGAAGCCTCAAAGCAAAGAGCGGCAATAAATTGCCGATGTCTGCCTTCGAAGCTGCACGTAACGCGCGGCGGGGGAAGGGTTGCGAGTACGTAACGCACTCAGCAACGGCGCAATGATGCCATGGCTCATTGCAGTTTGCTACCAGGCAGTGGTGAAACTGGATTTGCGAGAGCCGCTTGAGCACGGAAGAATTCGTCAGCGGCTTGCCGATTGACGGGCGATTTCAACTCCCAGCCGACGACGCGACCTTCGTGCACCGTTGCCTTTGCGAATGTCTCGCGGTGGGGACACCACGTAAGGTTTACAACTTGAGACGGGTTCGCAGCGATCGAGCGCGACAGCAGATCGAGACAGGTTTGGCACAGGCTGGCTTGGTTGAGGTGTTGCATTGATGCTCCGTTAATTGTTGTCGCGCAGATCATCGATATCGCGTTTCAGCTGCTGCAGAGCCGTCAGAAACTTGCGCGCGGCAAGCTCGGTCCGCCCCCGCAGCTCATCGAAAGCGACATCGCTTGAATCGTCCTGCAAGTCCTTTGGGGTCAGATCGCTTTGTGCGGCCACTTGGAGCCAATTGGGTGCTTTGTGGTTCATCGCTATTTCCAGTCATCCTTCGAGTTTTGAGATCTACCGCGGCGCGATTCGCCTTTGGTCTTCGTATCGCTGCAGCCCTGACAAAGGCCTTGAGTGTTTTCTTCGACGTCTTGGCCGCCCTCTGCCAATGCTTTGATGTGATCGCGAATCGTGGCGGCTCTAACGCGTCCTGCCGCGATGCAGATGGCGCACAACGGATGCTCTCGGAACAGCCGCTCGCGTTCGCGCTGCAACTTTCGACCTGTGATGAGCCGCGGCGATGCGTTCGGCGACTTCACCCAAGCTTCGCGAGGCTGCGATACGAAAGGACGATGAACTGGCGGGCGCAACGGCATTACGTTTGCGCCTCCAGCAGCCGCGTCATCTTCTCTTTCTCCGCAGCCCTACGATCGGTGCGCTCGGAAATCCACCTACCTACTTGTGCGACTTCCACTCGCAAACAGCCGGCAATCTCACTGTCGCTTTTGCCCTCATCGTGGAGACGTCCGGCTGTATTACTTGGGTTCCTGACTCCGATCATGGAGAACTTTTGTTCGCTTCCGGGTGCGCGAGGCGCACGTTCAGATTGATAGTTACTTGAAGAGTTAGATGAAGAGTTAGTAGGCAACTGGTTCCGGGCGTTGTGTCGTGAAGTGCCGGTCGTGGCGTCGTCATTTGCCGGTCGTCGTGCGTCATTTGCCGCCTGTTCGACTTTTGAATCGTTAATTGGCTCACGACCGGCAGATAATTCCTCCCGTGCATGACGGGAGGAATCTAATTCCGCCCGTTCCTCATCTCGATTCTTCGTCCACTCCACAATCAATGCCGAGAAAACCGGTGCGAGCGACTCCGGAAACGTTGGGGTGTACTTGTGAAAGAACCACGCCTTGCCAGGTCGCTTGATTTCTTTCCGCGTGATCCAACCACCAAGCTCTGCAATTTCAAGATGGTCGCGGACACATCGGATGCTGAGGGCTGTTTCGGCAGCAATTAACGCTTGCGAAGGCCAGCACCTTTCACACTTACTGTTCATGTGAAGCGACAGCCCAAAGAGCACCAAACGAGTCGTGGAGTCGGTGGGGCCATACTTGCTCCCCACCAAGTGCATCCACTCCCAACGATCAAAGGCCACGCTGATCACTAAGCACCCAGCAACATGCGCGCCTTCGAGCGCTGCTCGTCGTCCAAGCTGTACTCGCAGCAAAAGACGGGCGCCCCACCGAAGCCATACAGCTTCACCATTCGGCGATCGATGCGAACACCCTTGCGCTCGATCTCCGGGATGGTCGAGTTCAGGCAATGGTCGCGAATCTCCGCGTCGGTCTCGGCCTGGAAGCGGTTCAGCGTCGGTCGATTGGCGAGAGCTCGGAGCACGCGGATCCACTTTCGCGAGACCTTGCGTGCAGCGTTCTCAACCAATAAAGTTGTGTCGTTCATGTTTGCCTCGATGAAAAACCCGCGGACTGCTTGCCGGCGTCGCGGGTTTTCTTTTTTAGATTGGCGTTCGAGATTGGGGAGCGGGGCGCGGGACTGGAACGTCTTGCGCGTTAAGCCGCAGCCTTGCTTTGCGTGTCAGCTGTCGAATTCTTTTTGCAGCTGTTCA